>ERZ746981.8-NODE-8-length-277009-cov-24.324791_pt1 | contig 277009 bp, 196 predicted proteins | sample MGYA00374948_ERZ746981 | MGnify/ENA primary metagenome ERZ746981 (study PRJEB28757, sample SAMN06711160) | food metagenome | host: microorganism | place: China:Harbin | collected 2017-01-30 | study: EMG produced TPA metagenomics assembly of the Analysis of... | reverse complement strand
TCATCCACCCAATCACCACAGGAGGTATGGAATCACAGATACGCACTCAAAACCATGGAGTTTTTAGAACCCTCCAGGTCACGCCGCAGATCCAGCTCTTTGGCAATTTCTCTCACCTCAGCGATCATTATAAGGCGACGGCGCTGGAATCCATCTCGGTTCAGGAAGATCAGTTCGGTATTGCGACGAACGGCTCCCCTGTGACCGGTGTACCACAATGGCTGTCGACGATCGGCATTGATTACAACAAACGCAGCATGTTCCGTCACGGCGACGATTTCAATGTACGCTTTCAGGGACAGTATACCGGGCATCAATATACAAGCTATGACCTGACGGGCAGCGAGAATGTCGGCCCGATTCCTGGTATCGGCAGCTATGGAAGCTATGCCTATTATAATGCCACGGCGGGTTCCACGACGTATGACCCACATGGCGGCATCGCGCCTTATATGATCTTCTCGCTTGATCTCAATTACGAAATGCCCCTGAAGAATGCCGGGCCACTCAAGTCCCTGAACTTCGACGTGAATGTCTATAACCTGTTCAATACGTTCTACTGGCAGTACAAATATCGCCAGATTTCCCCCTCTTCATGCGGGAATTTCACCAGCGGTCCGTTCGCCGGACAGGCGGTGAGCAATTATGGCTGCTCCAAGCAGTTCAGTGACGGTCTTCCCGGCCAGCCTGCCAGCGTGACCTTCAGCGTCCGTGCGCGTTTTGGCTGATATCTGGATGGTTGTGACTCTGGCAATCACGTGAAAATTGGCGGGGTGCATCGCGCGGCTGGTTCGTGGCGATGCACCTTTTGCCTCTACTCTTATTGTTATGACAACAGACGGCGAAGCAAAACCTATTCAATATGGTATGTAATTTCAATTAACATCATCAAAAAAAGAATGAATGACAGGATGCTGGCAAAGAGGTTCGTGCATAGGTTTGCAAGATCATTATCTTTGGAATGTACATTTCATATTTTATCTTTCGAAAAATATGATATTTTATCGTGAATGTTATTCTGCCGGTTTTGGCTAGGGCTTTTTGGATACAGCAAGCCCTAAAATGAATGTTTTATGTATTTTTTATGACATAAGCATGATGGGTCTGTGGAAAAATATTGTGATAACAGAATGATATCGATCTGTATCTGATGGAATATATTTTTGGGCATTGAATTTATATTTCTGTCTGGATTCAATAAAAGATATAATCAAAAACAACCTTTGATTTTTTTTGAAATATATGAAAAAAATGAATAAGTGAAATGTTAATGACTCGCATTTTCATATGCGGGAAACTTAAAAAAATCCATATGTGAACTTTTGCGTCGGCATGACCATGTGTTGCTTTTTGACCACAAAGCGCGCACGGGTGGTGTGCTGTCTTTTTTCGGCGTTGAATAATCCCTCTTCTGACACTGTAATGATTTTCATCTGAAAAACAGGCTGTGGCGGTCGGCAGGTCCGATTTTATGGGGGAAGCAATGAGCGAAATGTTCCGTACTTTTTCCTCATGCCGCGGCGTGAATATCAACAATATGACGGTGCAGGATCATTGCATGATCCGATACGGCACCGCGTCATGGCTGTGATTGGAAAAAGTCCTCTATGCCAAATATCGTGAGGCGGGAAAAAAATCGTCTGGCTCGTCGGCCCTTGCTGGCAGGGTCTGCGTTTGTGTGGCTGCTGTCGGTCGGTTCTACGGCCGTGGCCGCGACGCAGGGAGGGGCGACCACCCCTTCCAGCACGACTGCCCATCGTCTTCACCGGACGAATGCCCCGCAGGCTGCCAGTACGCATGCTGGCCGCGTGTCCCCTGCCCGTGCGCAGGCCACCGCACGCAGTACTGCCGTGCCGCATTCGGCGCCTGAAACCCTGCAGGTCAGTGTCGGTCGTGTGCATTCCCACGGTGCGGTTCAGGCCGTAACGCGTGAGCAGATGGATCATTTCGTTGAGGGCACAAGCCCCAACCAGATCCTTGCGCTGACCACGCCCGGCGTTAATTTCGCATCGGATGATGCTTTCGGTCTCGATACGGTGGCGAACACCCTGTATGTCCGTGGCTTCAACCAGACGCAGCTTGGTGAAACACTTGACGGCATCCCGATGGGCGGTCAGGGGTTCCATAACTGGAACGGCCTTAGTGTCGATCAGATGGAAATCCAGGAAGACGTCGCGGGCATGACCGTGTCGCAGGGTGCCGGCGCGCTCGATACGCCGTCTGCGCAGACCCTGGGCGGGGCGCTGACCTATACGACGTCCGATCCTTCGCTGAAGGCTGGTGGACGTGTCGGTCAGACCTTCGGCAGCTATAATGCATTCCGCACGTTCGGGCGCGTCGACAGTGGTGTCCTGAATTCGACGGGCACCCGGTTCTATGCGGCTTATGCGCGCACGGACCAGGATATGTGGAAAGGTTTTGGCGACCAGCAGGAACAGCAGGCTAATTTCAAGCTGGTCCAGCCGGTGGGTGATCGCGGCAAGATCACGGCGATTTTCGATTATTCGAACTTTGCCCAGTACAACTACATGGGGCTGACGAAGAACATATGGCAGAAGATGGGGCGCAACGCGACCTACCTGAAGCCAAACTATGCCCTGTCGAAGCAGTATGCCGGTTACGCGCAGAATGGCGGCGTTCCCTCCAATCTTGAAGGGATACTGTCGAATGACGAAATTGGCGATTACGCCTATGACGGTACACAGACGCAGCGTAACTATCTGTCCGCCATTACAGGCGAATTCCAGATTTTCCCGAACGTAACGTCCAAGACCATTGCCTATGCGCATGTCTCCAGCGGCGATTACAGCGGCAGCAACCCGTTCCTGGTCTCCCCGACCTCGGGTGTGCCGATGGCGCTGGAAACCGGGCATCCTGATGTGCAGCGTATCGGCTTCACACAGAATTTCTCGATCCATACGCATGGCAATGATATCCAGACCGGGATCTGGTATGAAAATGATGCCTTCAACTATCCCATGCGCATGTATGAGGATGGTGTGGATGCAGCCCACAATTCCAAGAGCGATTTCAAGGCATCGCAGGCGGCGACGTGGTATTCTGATTCCTTCAACACCAATACGTTCCAGTTCTATCTGCAGGACACCTATCATATCATTCCGGGTATGACGGTCAGTGCGGGCTTCAAATCCATGCTGCAGGATACGCATGGTGGCACGAAGCTTGATAATTCTGCCAAATATTCCAACTGGGGCACGTATTACAGCCATCCTGCCGATGGCAGCATGACGGCGGCCGATGCATTCCTGCCGCATTTCAATTTCGATTATCACTTCCAGCGTCATCATGAAGTGTATTTCGATATTGCCGAGAACATGCGCGCCTATGACTATGGTCAGCAGAGCAGCTCCGGCACCGTGTGGGGCGGTCTTGGCAGCGCGGCCAATTCGGCACAGAGCGTGTTCAATTCCAACAAGAATACACTGCGTCCGGAGCGGACCTGGAATTACGTCGTGGGGTATCGCTATAACTCCAAGATGCTGACGGCAAGTGCTGATTTCTATCACACCGACTACTATAACCGTCTGGCGACAGTGACGTCGGGTTCGACCGGCAACACATATGGTGCCGTGGCGAACGTGGGTCGTGAAACGATGAACGGCGCGGATGTGATGGCGGCCATCCGTCCGGTTCATGGACTGGAGATTTCCAACAGCTTCAGCTGGAATAATGCAGTTTACGAAGGCAGCATTCCCGATGGCGGCAGCATGCTGAGCCTGAAGGGCAAGCATCAGGTCTATTACCCGAAGTTCATGTATAAGGCGAACCTGACCTATACGTGGCATCGGGCGATGTTCAACTTCAATGCGACCTATACCAGCCGTCGCGCCATGACCTATACGAACGACCAGTACATTCCGTCTTACTGGACGTCGAACCTGAATGGCAGCTACAACTTTGGCAAGGTCGGTTTTGCGCAGAATATCAAGACGACCTTTGGTATTACCAACCTGTTCAACAAGAACTACATTGGTGGTGTGTATGGCGCCGCGAGTGTGAGTGGCGACGACAACGCCAACCTGTACGTGGCTGCGCCGCGTATGTTCTTCGGTTCGGTTTCCGCACAGTTCTAATTGGCGGTTTCGATGTCAGGGCGCGATCCGGTAACGGATCGCGCCTTTTTTATTGTGGAAAGGAGATAGTTTGAATATAATAATTTAATAAAAATAGTTGTTTTAGTGTTTTTATTTTTAAATAATATATCATTGAAAATAATATTAAGATCAATAAGAGTAAATTTAAAAATAATAAAATACCATGAATATTTCTTTGAATATTTAAAAATCTATCCTTTGGGTGGATCTGTAGCCTTAAAATTTAAAAATACGGTTACACCAGATTTGCATACATTTCTGAAAAATTGGTGATGCGGATATGTTGTGCCCTGCCCCGTATCCTGATGCGGGGACCGTCATATTGTCACATCTGTGTTTTCTGATGTGAACTTCATGTTTCTTATACGCGTGCATATATTGTCGTGATTCCATTTTGAGGTCAAAATGGAGATGCTTACTCATGCTCTCGAAACGGGGAATACATAATGGCAGGTATGACAGGACGGGCAATGCGCGCCGGACTTTTGGGGGCCACGTTACTGGCGACCTGTGGTGCAGGCATTTCGCATGCCACCCCGGCCGCACAAGGGGCGGGCAGCGTGGTGAGTGACAATTTCGGACGGTGGGGATTTGACCTCGCCGGACGTGATACTTCAGCCCTGCCGGGAAACGATTTTTTTGAATATGCGGATGGTACGGCGGTACGCAATATCGTCATCCCACCTGACATGACATCATATGGCCCGTTCAATGCCCTGGCCGAACTGTCACGGACGCGCGTCAGGAGCATTCTGGAGGAACTGTCCGCCCATCCGGTCGAAGATCCCCAGACAATCGAGCAGAAGCTTGGCACTTTTTATGCCACGTTCCTTGACGAAAAAAATATAGAGAACCGTGGCATTCGTCCCCTGTCCGATGATCTTTCGAAAATTCGTGCGCTGCGCACGATCACCGATTTTGCCACCCTGTCGGGAACTGCTCAGGATGGTTTCCAGTTCACTCCGTTTGCCCTGGGCATCCAGCCAGATGCCCGTACGCCCACGAAATATGCCCTGACACTGGATCAGGCAGGGCTGGGTATGCCAGATCGTGATTATTACCTGAAGCCCGAAATGCAGGCGAAAAAAGACGCCTATCAGGTATATATTGCACAGATGCTCGCCCTGATCCGCTGGCCTGACGCGCGTGGTGCCGCGGGCGCGATCGTAGCGCTTGAAACGGCTCTGGCACAGGCGCACTGGGCGCGTCAGGATATGCGTGATCCAGATCGGATTTATAATCCGATGTCGCTTGCCATGTTGCAGGAAAAAGCTCCCGGATTTGACTGGTCATCCTATCTGAAGGCGGCCCGCATTCCTGATGCCGTGGCCCAGTCGGGGCATATCATTGTGGGCGAACCGTCCGCCATCACGACAGAGGCGCAGATCCTTGCCCGGACAGACATGACGACGCTGCGTGCGTGGCTGGCGTTCCATCTTGTGGATAATGCGGCGCAGGTTCTGCCGCATAATTTTGTCAATGCATCGTTCAATTTCCATGGCAAGACCCTGTCAGGGCAGCCGCAACTGACCGCACGGTGGAAACGGGCGGGACATGCAACAGGCGAAGCCATGGGCATGGCGTTGGGCAAGGTCTATGTCAGCCGGTATTTCCCCGCCCCCTATCGTGACAAGATGGTGGGCCTGACGCAGGAACTGAAGGCGGCGTTTCGCATCCGCCTGAAACATAATGCGTGGATGGGCAAGGCGACGCGTAAGGCTGCCATCCGCAAGCTGGACAGTTCTGCGATCCAGATCGGCTATCCCAACAAATGGCGCGACTATACGGGGTTGGTTGTTCATGGCGGCGATGCATATGGCAATTCGGCGCGCGGTGTTGCGTTTGAATGGTCTTACTGGTTGGCCCACCTTGGGCAGCCTGTTGACCGTGACGAATGGGATATGACGCCACAGACCGTTAATGCCTATAATAATCCGGTTTTTAACGAGGTTGTCTTTCCCGCCGCCATTCTTCAGCCGCCATTTTTCAACCCTTCGGCGGATATGGCCATCAATTACGGGGCGATCGGTGGGGTGATCGGTCATGAAATGACCCATTCCTTTGACGATGAAGGTCGTAAATTCGACGAAAAGGGGCAGTTGCGCGATTGGTGGACCAAAAAAGACGAAGAACGCTTCAATCAACTTTCGGCGCGCTTTGGGGCGCAGTATGATGCGTTCGAGGTTCTGCCTGGCGTACACCTGAATGGTAAGTTGACGATGGGTGAAAACATAGCAGACCTTGGCGGCCTGACCCTGGCGCTTGATGCCTATCATGCCTCGTTGAAGGGAAAGAAAGCACCGGTCATTGATGGCATGACCGGGGATCAGCGTGTTTTCCTGGGATGGGCGCAGGTCTGGCGTGAAAAGCTGCGTGATGACACGATCCGCCAGCGCGTGATTACCGATCCGCATTCTCCCCCGCGTGCCCGCGTCAATGTCCCGATGCACAATATCGATGCATGGTACAAGGCCTGGAACGTACAGCCGGGACAGTCTCTTTATATTAGTCCAGAATCACGTGTAAAAATCTGGTGATTTTTTCAAATGGGACTATCAGGATTTTTGGTGCCGGCTTTGGTGGCCTTTGAAAAAATGTTCTGGACGGCATGATGCCCCGATATGGAAGTTTCCGGGAAACTGTTTTTAAAAAGTCATGCGGAATATGACTTTCTTTAAATATAGTATGAAACAGAAACTTCCATTTTCATCGGAATGTTGCTTCAGGCCAGTTCGTCCACAAAGGCCTGAAAGGCCAGGATTTCGTATCGGGATATGACCGGTACACTATGTTTATGGAGTATGCGTTTTGCGTTCTATCCTGTTTGCAGGCTTGTCAGGACTTGCTGTTTTTGTCGCGATGAATGCGAACGCGCGGGGGGCTGATGCGCCTGCGCCGCAGCCGCGTCCCCTGCCCGCGCCGATACCGGCGGCACGGGATGCGCACATGCCTGGGACCATTGCGCTAAAGGTCGATGGGACAGACCTTGCGCGTCATATCTATACCGTTCACGAAACGTTGCCTGTTGCGCCGGAACTGTCGGCCCACGGGGGGGATTTCATCGTCAGGTATCCGATGTGGGTACCGGGAGACCATGCGCCAACCGGTTCGATCACGCAGTTTGGCGGCCTGTCGGTGCGTGCCGGTAGCCAGAATATCGCATGGGTCCGTGATACGGTGGATATCAGTGCCTTTCATATCCCCATCCCTGCGGGCACAACCACGGTGACACTGGATTTTCAGATCCTGACCCCTGTATCCCCCGATGTGGGACGCGTGGTGATGACGCCCGACATGCTTAATGTGCAATGGAATGCCGTAACCCTCTATCCCGCAGGATATTTTACGCGTGGCATTACCGTATCGCCAACGCTGGTGTTGCCGCATGGGTGGCAGTATGGAACGGCGCTACGTGCCCGTACGGGGGCTGTGTCGGGTGACAGTGTCACATTCCAGGATACCTCGTTTGACCGACTTGTGGATTCTCCGGTCTTTGCCGGGCGTTATTTCCGGCGTTTCGACCTGACGCCGCCACATGGCGTTCCGGTTTCACTTGATGTCGTAGCCGACCGGCCAGAAGAACTTGCGGCGACGGATGCGCAGGTTCAGGTGCATCGTAACCTGGTCGTACAGGCGAATGCAGTCTTTGGTTCCCATCATTATGAACATTATGATTTCCTGCTTGCCCTGACCGAAGAACTTGGCCGCATAGGTCTGGAACATCATCAGTCCAGCGAGAATAGTGGACCGCGCGGCTATTTCACAAAATGGGACAAGACCTTTCCCGTCCGTGACCTGCTTGCGCATGAATTCACCCATTCCTGGAATGGAAAATTCCGTCGGCCGGATGACCTGTGGGCTGCGGATTTCAATACTCCCCAACGCGGGGCCCTGCTGTGGATCTATGAAGGGCAGACACAATATTGGGGTTATGTCCTGGCCGCACGCAGTGGTTTGATGACACCGCAGCAGGTGCTGGATGCGATCGCGATGGTGGCCGCGACCTATGACGGGCGCGCGGGGCGTTTGTGGCGTCCCCTGGTGGATACGACCAACGATCCCGTCATCGCACGACGCACGCCCCTTTCCTGGCGTAGCTGGCAGCGAAGCGAGGATTACTATTCCGAAGGGCAGTTGTTGTGGTTGGAGGTGGATACGCTATTGCGTGACCTGTCGCACGGGCAGCATTCCTTGGATGATGTTGCGCGTCGGTTCTTTGGTGTTGATGATGGCAGCATCGTGACCCACCCCTATCGGCGTGAGGACATGATTGCCGCACTGAATGCAGTCCAGCCTTATGACTGGGCCAAATTTCTGCATGACCGTGTGGATGTTGTAACCCGCCATGCCCCGCTTGAAGGACTGGCGCGGGGTGGGTATCGCCTGACTTATGCGACGGAGCCCACCGCATACCAGTCCGCGCGCGAAGCCTTGTTGAAGATGCATGATTACAGCTTCTCCCTTGGCTTCTCCCTTAACCAGAAGGGAAAACTGCTGAATGTCGAATGGAACAGTCCCGCCTGGCAGGCTGGGCTGACGATGGACGAGGAAATCGTGGCTGTTAACGGCTTTGCCTTCGACGCGGATACCCTGTCCGATGCCATCACAGCGGCAACCGCGACCGGTGCCCCCCCCATTCGTCTGCTGGTTCGTGCCGGGGATCGTTATACGACGGTTGACGTTCCCTATCACGCGGGGTTGCGTTACCCGCGTCTGGAACGGGTCGCCAATACGCCCGACATGCTTGCTGATATCCTCCGGCCCCGGGTAATTGCACCATGAAGGTGATGAACGGGTGGCGGTTGATGGGCGGTGTGCTGATGCTTGCCGCCTGGCAGGGCCACGGTCGGGCCGATACGTTGCAATGTTTTGCCGAAAGTGCGGCGACACAGGGCTATACGCTTGGCATTGCACGTAATGCGATGCTGACCCCTGATGGTCGTGGGGTTATGTTCCTGCGCAGCGGTGCGCAGGATACGGCCCAGCAGCTATGGTATCGTGACATTGCTTCGGGACGCGATGTGGCATTGACGCATGTTGCGGTCGCGAACGAGCATCTTTCGGTTGAGGAAAAAGCCCGGCGGGAGCGGGCGCGCCTGACGATGACGGGTGTGACCGCTTTTGAAATGGCTGATGGCGGGACGATGGCCATTGCCAGCCAGGCGGGGCATCTGCTGCGGGTCAACCTGACCAATCAGGAGGTAACATCGTTGCCGGGGGATGACTGGGGTGCGCCACGCCTTTCCCCCGACGGACGTCATGTCGCGGTTATAAAGGATAATGATGTCCACGTCATCGCGCTTGAAACAGGCAAGGTGCATCGCGTCACCCGCGGGGGCACGGCGGACCTGACCCATGGCGTTGCGGAATTCGCGGCGGCCGAAGAACTGGATCGTCATGAAGGCATGTGGTGGTCGCCTGATAGCCGTTTCCTTGTCTATGAAGAAGCAGACCTGTCCGGTGTGGAAAAACACTACATCGCCGATCCGGAAAATCCGGCGACACCGCCGGTGGCCTTTCGTTATCCCAAGGCAGGCACGCCCAATGCAAAAGTACGTCTTGGCATCATAAGGCGTACTGGTGGCCATACACGCTGGATACGTTGGGATCAGGAGCGTTATCCGTATGTCGTGCGCATGGTCTGGTCAAAGGAAACCGGGCATCTGTCGATGGTGGTGATGGACCGTGCGCAGGACGAGGAACATGTACTCGACGTCGATCCCCGCACGGGCCAGACAAAGGAACTGTTGTCCGAGCATGATGCTGCATGGGTGAATATCGCCCCTACGGCGCGGACGACGGGCCTTCCCCTCCCCTATTGGATGCATGATGGGCAGCATTTTCTGTGGGCATCGGAACGTAGTGGTCGCTGGCAGTTGGAGATGCGGCACGCGGATGGGTCCATGGATCATGTTGTGACGCCATCGGCGTTGCCATTTGCTTCACTTGATGATGTGGATGCGACACGCCATACGATCACCTTTACCGCGACACCGGATCGCATGGGAACCGCAGTGTACCGTGCGGATCTTGCGACGGGGGCTGTCACGCCATTGGCGACGGCGGCTGGGTTGCATCAGGTGAATTTTACAGCCGGTCACCATGACGGCTTCATCGACCGTTTCAATGCGGCAGACGGCAGCCTGAGTGTGCTGCTGCGTGGGCGTGATGGGCAGGTTACAGGTGTATTGCCTGACGTCGCGCATCCCGCGCCCGTGTTCAACATGCAGTTCCTGACAATTGGCACGCGGGATTATGACGCCATGGTCATCCGGCCGGTTAATTTTCGCCATGGGCAGCGCCTGCCGGTTATCCTGTCGGTTTATGCCGGGCCGGGATATAAGGAAGTACTGCGCGCACCGCGCCTGCATGCGGAAAACCAGTGTCTTGCCAATCAGGGATTTATCGTTGTCAGCCTTGATGGGCGCGGGACGCCCGGTCGTGACCGTGACTGGGAACGGGCCATACATAATGACCTGATTGATGCCCCTCTTGACGATCAGGTTGCGGGTGTGACCGCCTTGGGCAAGGCATTTCCTGAAATGGATATGAAGCGTGTCGGGGTTTATGGCTGGTCGTTTGGCGGATATTTCACGGCCATGGCGGTCATGCGTCATCCCGAACTGTTCCATGCAGGCGTGGCGGGGGCGCCACCTGTTGATTTTTCAGATTATGACACTGCCTATACCGAACGTTATCTTGGGCTGCCGGATCAGGATGTATCTGGATACCGTATCAGCAATGTGCTGACATACGCATCCGGCCTGTCACGTCCCCTGCTGCTGATTCATGGGGTGACGGATGATAATGTCTATTTCATCAATACGCTGAAGCTGACACGCGCGTTGGTGACTGCTGGGCGTCCCTATGACCTGATGCTGTTGCCGGGGACGCATATGCTATCTGATCCGACGCTGCGTTCGCATGTTGCGATCGCACGCATGCGGTATCTGAAAGACAATCTTGCCCCCCTGCATCCGATGTCAGGAAAGTAGGAGGTCTGTCCCGGCATGCCGGGACGATTTCTGAGGGGCAACTTATTTGTCAGGAATAAAAGTTTTGCGGCGTTGCTTTGTTTTTCAAAAGTGACGTCTTGCAAAAGATTTTGGGCAACGTTTATTTGAGTGGGTTATTCTATCTAAATTTCACATAATTCTCTGAGAGTCTGACCGAACATAAATTTATTTCAGTTACTTAAGAGGTGCTGATATTCACAGTGAAAACCAGATAGGTTCTTTTGGTTTCTCAATCGCAGTTTATGGTCATGAGGTTGGAGACAATTTGCCCTCCAGCCTCATAAGATTTGATCCCAACGAAGTGTTGTTTTCTGCCAAAAACCACTCAAACCGCTTTTTGAGTCAGGCCCTAAGAGACTGTTTGAAAAGGTAAGTCCGATAAGATCGGGAAATAAGAAAAGTTTTTGGTGAATCTTTTTTCAAAAAGCTTCAAAAGACACTGGATTTTTGAAAAAAAGGCGGCACCCAAAGAACTTTTCTTATTGTTTATCAATGAGTGGTTTTCAAACAATCTATAAACGAGTTGATCGGAGGAATTTTAAAAAAATCCAGTGTTTTGCATGAGGGATAAGGAATAATTTTTCCGGAAACTCGTGCTGTCCCGTATTTTAAAGCAGTTTTCAACAAACCATTTAAAAACGGGCCAACTGCATTTATGAATGCAGTTGGCCCGGGCCTTATCCATGTTTATCCTGTGATTTGGCCGTAATGGTCGTATTTTGGACCGTCTTTTCCGTCCATCCCCCGCCCAGTGCACGGTACAGCGTGACCAGGTTCTGATATTTAGAAACCAGAACGAAAATCTGCCATTGCTGTGCCTGATAGAGCGAACGTTGGGATTCCAGCGAGGTCAGATATGAATCTGTCCCTGCGTCATAACGCATTTTGGCCAAGCGGTAGGAATCAGCCGAGGACGCGACCAACCTGTCCACCTGTATTCCTTCATCATGATAGGCGGCACGGCCCGCCAATGCATCCGCGACTTCGCGGAATGCGGTCTGGATCGTTTTTTCATAGGCGGCCGCCTTGACGTTCCGTTCCGCACGGGATGCCTTCAGATTTCCGCTATTTTGTCCCCATGTCAGAAGGGGCACCTGCAACTGTGGTGAGACCCCCCACGTTGTCGCTGCCGCCGTAAACAGGCGATGCGGTTGCAGGCTGCTGATTCCGTCGGATGCGGTCAGGGTGATGCGGGGATAGAAGGCCGCCTTTGCTGCACCGATGTCGGCATTGGCAGCCTTCAGATCATGTTCCGCCGAGATGATATCCGGGCGGTGTTCCAGCACATCGGACGGTAGGCCCGGTGGCAGGTCCTGCATCATCGTCTGCTGCCCAAAAGGGCTGGCCGGGGGCAGATTATCGGGGATCGGTGCACCAATCAGCAGGGTAATCAGGTTCTGGTCCTGCGCCACGCGTCGTTGGGAGTCAGCAAGGAAGGCGGCACTTTGTTCCACCTGCGTTTCGGATTGGCGCAAGGTAAGCTGATCGGCTTCGCCATGTTCGAACTTGGCGCGGATCATGTCGAGCGTCGCCTGCTGTGATGCCTGCGTGGCCTGCGACAGCTTGAGTGCTTCTTGATCGCCTAGCCAGGAAATATAGGCATTTGCAACCTGCGAAATGATGCTGATCAGCATGGCGCGGGCATTTTCGCGCTGCATCAGTGCATGTTCCGCGGCCTCACGCGACAGGCTGCGGATACGTCCGAACAGGTCGATTTCATACGATGAAAAACCGATACCCATGTTGAAATACTTGAACATCGGCGGGTTGGCCTGCGCATCAAGGCCTGGTGCGAAGCTCAGACCTGCAGCACTGGATGGAGCCTGGAACATGGCTTCGCCATTGCCGCCAATCTGGGGGAAAAGGGTGGCATGCTGGATATCAAACTGTCCCTGCGCACGGCGGATATTGGCTGCGGCTTCGCGCAGGTCGCGGTTTTCACGGATGGCGATGGCAATCAGCGCCTTTAGACGTGGGTCCGTGAAGAATTCCGACCAGCCCAGGTTGGCCGATAGCGTGTTTTGCGCCATCGGCTGGCTGTCACCGCCATAGGTCGGCCAGTTTTGGGAAACTGGCGCGACGGGCCGGTGATAATGGGGGATCATGGTACAGCCCGCCAGCAGCGCCGCAGCGGCACCAAGCGTTATACCATGCAAGGAAAACCTTTTCATTATTGTTCTCTCCCCGCGATTTCTGGGGCTGTGGCGGGTTGCACGCGTTCATTCATGCGGCGCACCTTGAACAGGCGCAGGACCACGACAAAGAATAGCGGCACGAAATAGACCGCCAGTAATGTCGCCGTCAGCATGCCGCCTACGACGGCCGTACCAATGGCGACACGTGCGGCCGATCCTGCCCCCGATGCAATCGCCAGCGGGAAGACGCCGACCACAAATGCGATTGATGTCATCAGGATCGGACGCAGGCGTTCGCGTCCTGCTTCCATGACAGAGTCCTCAAGCGTCTTGCCCTGCTCGAAAAAGGCCTTGGCGAATTCCACGATCAGGATGGCGTTCTTGACCGCCAGCCCGACGGTGGTCAGAAGCCCCACTTGGAAATAAACGTCGTTGGCAAGCCCACGTGAAAGCGTTGCGACAATCGCCCCCAATACGCCAAGCGGGATCACCAGCAGCACGGCGAAGGGGATGGCCCAGCTTTCATACAATGCGGCAAGGCACAGCAGGATAACGATGACCGCCAGTGCATAAAGTGGCCCGGTGGAGGAACCGGACGCAATCTGTTCATAGGACAGGCCGGTCCATTCATACCCGATCCCGGTTGGAAGCTTGGCCAGGATCTCCTTGATCGCCGCGATGGAATCACCCGAACTGAAGCCCGCAGCGGGCTGACCAAGGATTTCAAAGGCGTTGAGGCCATTATAATCCTCGACCTTCTGCGGCCCCATGATCCATGTGCCGGATACGAACGAGTTGAATGGCACAAGGGAACCGCTTGCATTGCGGATATACCATTTGTTCAGGTCATCGGGGATCATGCGGGCGTCGGGTTCGCCCTGGATATAGACCTGCTTGACACGGTCATCACGCAGGAACTGGTTTACGTAGATCGACCCCAGCGCGCCTTCGACCGTGGTGTTGATATCGGCGATGGTCACACCAAGCGCGTTTGCTTTTTCCCGATCAATATCAAGGTGATATTGCGGTGCATCTTCCATCCCGTTGGGACGCACGGCCACAAGGCGATGATCCTTGCTGGCCATGCCCAGCACCATATTGCGCGCGGCCAGAAGCTTGTCATGGCCAAGGTGTCCCCTGTCCTCCAGTTCCAGGTCAAAGCCACTGGCATTACCCAGTTCCAGCACGGCAGGCGGATTGATGGCAAATATCTGGGCCACGGGGTCGCTCCAGAAATGCATCATGATGCGCATTGCGATCGCGGCAGAGGATTGGGACGCGGACGGACGTTCGTCCCAATCCTTGAGGCGGATGAAGAACGCCCCCGCCGTCTGTCCCTGCCCCGCAAAGTTGAAGCCGTTCATGGAATAGACGGATTCGACATTCTTCCCTTCGGTCTTGAGGATATAGTCCGCGACCTTGTGGTTGATGATTGCGGTCTGCTCCATCGGGGTGCCAGGCGGCATCGTGATCTGACCGAAAATCAGGCCCTGATCTTCGTCCGGCAGGAAGCCGCTTGGCAGCTTCATGAACAGGTACCCCACGCCGGCAGTCACCAGCGCAAAGGCAAGCATTCCAGTGCCGGCATGCCGGATAATGCGGGTCACACCCTTCATGTATCCTGCGGTCATCCGTGTGAAATGACGGTTGAACCAGCCGGCCGGGCCCTTGGTCTTTTCATGCGTGCCGGGTTTGAGCATCGTTGCGCACAATGCAGGGGTAATGACCATGGCCACCAGCACCGACAGCCACATTGCGGCGACGATGGTGATCGAAAACTGGCGATAGATCACGCCGGTCGATCCACTGAAGGCCGCCATCGGCAGGAACACAGCCGTCAGCACCAGCACGATCCCCACCAGCGCGCCAGAGATCTCGTCCATGGACTGTCGCGCCGCCTCCACGGGGGACAGGTTCTTTTCCGTCATGACACGTTCGACGTTTTCGACAACGACAATCGCATCATCCACCAGCAGCCCGACCGCCAGCACCATGGCCAGCATGGTCAGGGTATTGATGGAGAAGCCCAGGGCCGCAAGGATGCCAAACGTGCCCAGCAACACGATCGGAACCGCAATGGTCGGGATCAGCGTCGCACGGAAGTTCTGCAGGAAAATCAGCATCACCACGAACACGAGGGCAATCGCCTCCATCAGCGTGATGATGACTTCCTTGATCGACAGGACAATGAACGGTTCCGTATCAAGCGGATAAACTGTCTTCAGTCCGGGGGGGAAGAATTTCTCCAGCTCCGCGATCTGTTCGCGTACCGCCGTTTCGGTCTTGAGCTGATTGGCGCCCGGCGCCAGTTTCAGTGCCATGCCCGATGCAGGCATGTTGTTATAAAAAGAGTTGGTATTATAGGTCTGCGGCCCAAGTTCCACACGTGCGATATCGCGTATGCGCACCTGGGAGCCATCCTGCTGGACCCGGATAAGGATATTATTGAACTCCTCGGTCGAGGTCAGGCGCGTCGGACCAATGATGGTGGCGTCAAGCCGTGTCCCTGCCCGTGCAGGCAGCCCGCCGAGTTCACCGGACGAGACCTGTATGTTCTGTGCCTGGATCGCGGCCTGCACATCACCCACCGTTACGGCGTATTTATACAGCTTGGACGGGTCAAGCCATATGCGCATCGCATATTCCGCCCCGAACAGCGTATGGTCGCCCACGCCGGTGACACGGCTGAGGGGGTCGGAAATGTTTGATGCCACGTAATCGGCGATATCCGCGCCATTCATGCTGCCGTCGGTGGAGATGAATGCAATCACCATCATGAAGTTCTTGACGGCCTTGGTGATGCTCAGCCCCTGCGCGGTGACTTCGGTCGGCAGCTTGGGCTGCGCAAGCTGCAGCTTGTTCTGCACCTGGACCTGCGCGATATCGGGATTGGTTCCCTGTGCGAAGGTCAGGTCGATTTCCATCTGCCCTGACGCATAGGATTGCGCCGAGATGTATTCGAGGTGATCGAGCCCGAACATCTGTTGCAGGATGGGGCGTACGACGGTGTTGTTGACCGTATCGGCGGATGCGCCGGGATAGGTCACGCTGATCGCGATCTGTGGGGGGGCAATGCTGGGGTATTGTGCGATCGGCAGCGCAAAGATCGACAGTCCGCCCACCAGCATGATGATGATGCCAATCACCCAGGCAAAGACCGGGCGATCAATGAAGAAACGTGAAAGGGACATGACTTTACCCTGCCTTGCCCGCAGGCTGGGCCTCGATGGGGGTTACTGTCGCACCGGGGTGGATCTTTTGCAGGCCCACGGTGACGACCCGCTCCCCGCTTTTGATCCCGTTCGTTACCAGCCAGCTTGTACCGATTGCCTGGGATGTCTGGATCTGGCGTAGCGACACCTTGTTGTCCTGATCCACGACCCATACCTGCGGGTCGCCATGGGAATTGCGGCTGACGGCTTCTTGCGGTACCAGCAGGGCCTGTGGGTCCGTTCCTTCGGTCAGTTGCGCATGCACGTACATCCCCGGCAGCAGCAGCTTGTCCGGGTTGGGCATGATTGCGCGCACCACTACGGTGGCGGTTGACTCATCGACATTGACTTCGGAAAATTCCATCCGGCCTGCATGTTCGTATGGCGTGCCGTCCTCCAGTTGCAAGGAGATGCTGGCGGCATTATCGCCTTCGCGCTGCAGGCGTCCCTGTGCCAGTTCGCGACGGAAACGCAGCAGTTCGGTGGCCGGCAGGTTGACATCGACATAAATCGGGTCAAGCCGCGTTACGATCGCGACGTTATTGCTCTGGTTCGCGATGGCCAGCGCGCCAACCGTCAGGATGGACCGACCGATCCGCCCGCTGATGGGGGCATTCATCTTGGTATAGCCAAGGTCCACCGCGGCGCGTTCCACCTGCCCCTGCGCGGTCAGGATTTCTCCCTGCGCTTCCTTGTCTGCGGCAAGGGCATCGTCATAATCCTGCTGGCTGACGGCATGGGCGCGCAAGAGCGGACCATAGCGGGTCAGTTTCGCATGGGCCGTCAGTTCGGCTGCCTGTGCGCGGATAAGCTGCCCCCGTGCCGAATCATAGGCGGCCTGATACGGTGCGGCATAGATCTGGTAAAGTTGCTGCCCGGCCTTGACATCGCTGCCTTCGACAAACAGGCGTTGTTCGATCACACCGCTGACCTGCGGGCGGACCTGCGCGATTTCAAAGGCTTCCGTGCGTCCTGGCAGGCTGGTATGGATTTCAACAGGCTGCGCCCTGAGCGTCACCACGCTGACCTGCTGTGGCTGTATCGCAGGGGCGGCCGCCTTGCGATTGCAGCCCGCCAGAACAAGCAGGACAGCAACAGGGGCGAGGGCCTGAAAATAATGCTGGCTTTTCACAATCTTGACCTTGCCTTTACAGTCTGTCTCCCGCAGCATCCTGAAAATTCTGTCTCAAGACGTAACATGCATGACGTGCTCGGCGGAGATGGGGTAAAGAAACCACTTGGTTTTCTGATAAACGAAAACTATATCGTCTCCATAGGGCGGTCAAGCCGTCATGATGATGTGGCGCACGTAACTGGGCGAGGTGATGGAAAACAGCAACAGCCATAAATTGAATGAGGCGAGCCAGGCCTTTATGGAGGAAAAGCCCCGCTGCGGACGCCCGCCAGAGATGGAGGAATGCGTGCGGCGGGAGCGTATCCTGGAGGCCGCGTGCAAGGTTCTGCAAAAGCATGGCTATCACGGCGCGTCTATGGACAAGGTTGCTGAATGTTCAGGCATGTCCAAGCGGACCCTGTACAAGATGTTTCCGTCCAAGCTGGAGCTGTTTCAGATCCTGATCAGGGAGCGCCTGTTTGATGTAAAGCCGCAGGTCGCACCGGATGCCATGACAGCGGAAGAGGAACTTTCCACCCTTCTGATCGATCTGGCGTGTACGATCCTGCGCCCTGACCGCATCTCCCTTATCCGCGCAATCATCGCAGAAAGTTCCGAATCAGGGTATGTCCGCGAAATTATGGCAGCCCTTGAGGCCGGGGGCGAGGATAACGCGCTTGAGGCATGGTTGCAGGCTTATTGCAGGCAGCAGGGATATTCCAACACCAATGTCCGGCTCTGGGGCAAGATGCTGTTTGGTATGACCGTTGGGGATTTTTTGCTGCAGGCACTGGGGTGTGCGACACAAGCGCCAACATGCGAAACGATCCGTCATCATACCGGCGTGGCGGTGCAGATCTTTCTTGCGGGTGTGCAGGGCGTAAAGCCGAAGGGCTGAAGGCCCGCCAAGACCTTCAGCCCTTTTTCACATAATAAGGTTTGATCCCTGTGATGTGGGTCCGGGTCATTTGATGACCCGGACCGCCATGAGGCATGCCTTGGGGATCAGGCCATGGGATCAGGCCTTGGCCCTTTCGAACAAGGTCGAGACGACCTGTTGTGCTTCTTGCTGGATTTGCCGCAGATGGTCCGCGCTGATGAAGCTTTCAGCATAAATCTTGTAGACATTTTCCGTTCCCGACGGGCGCACGGCGAACCAGCCGTCCTTTGCCGTGATCTTGATGCCGCCAAACGCGACATCGTTGCCCGGCGCCTTCGTCAGCTTTGCACGGACCGGCTGTCCCCCAAGTTCCGTCAGATAGGCCAGTTGTTCGGCCGTCACCTTCTTGAGCAGTGCCTTTTGTTCGGGATCAGCCGCCACATCAATACGGGCGTAGAAAGGCGTGCCCAGCTTTTCAGTCAACTGCGTATAGATCTGGCTGGGGTCCAGCTTGGTCTTGGCCGTGATTTCCGCCGCCAGCAGGCCCAGGATGATGCCGTCCTTGTCCGTTGACCATGCGCCCGCATCCGTGCGCAGGAATGATGCGCCAGCACTTTCCTCCCCACAAAAGCCCAGAGATCCGGTATTCAGCCCATCAACGAACCATTTGAACCCGACGGGCATTTCCACGAACTTACGTCCCAGCATGCCGGCGACACGTTCGATCATCGCGCTGCTGACCAAGGTGATGCCAACGCCAGCGTCCCTGCTCCATCCCGCACGGTGTTCGAACAGGTAGGCAATGGCGGCGGAAAGATAGTGATTGGGATTCATCAACCCGGCTGTACGGGTGACAATCCCGTGGCGGTCGGCATCGGTATCGTTGGCGAAGGCAACATCGAATTTATCACGCAGGTCGATCAGGCGCGCCATCGCGTAGGGGGATGAGCAATCCATGCGGATCTTGCCATCCCAGTCCGCCGTCATGAAGCTGAAGGTCGGATCGACCTGTTCGCTGACGATCGTTGCATTGATGCCATACCGTTCGATGATCGGTTTCCAGTAATGAACCGCCGCGCCACCCAGCGGGTCGATGCCGATCTTCACGCCCGCGTCCCGGATCGCCGCCATGTCAACGACGTTTTCAAGGTCCGCCACATATGGCGTGATATAATCGTATTTATGGACGTGTGGGGACTTTAGTGCCTGCGCATATGCAATCCGGTGTACGCCTTCCATCTTCGTTTCAAGGAAGGCGTTGGCCTTGTCCTGTATCCATGTCGTGACGTCGGTATCCGCAGGGCCACCATTGGGGGGGTTGTATTTGAACCCTCCATCTTCGGGGGGATTGTGGGAGGGCGTAATGACGACACCATCCGCCAGTCCCGATTTGCGGCCATGGTTATAGGTCAGGATGGCGTGGGAAATGACCGGCGTGGGGGTATAGCCGCCGTCCTGGTCAATCATCACCTCCACCTTGTTGGCGGCGAAAACCTCCAACGCGCTGGCCAGTGCCGCTTCGGACAGGGCATGTGTGTCAATGCCAATGAATAGCGGCCCGGTGATCCCCGCCTGCGCCCGGTACAGGCAGATCGCCTGGCTGATGGCCAGGATGTGATGTTCGTTGAAACTGTTGCTGAGGGAGGAGCCCCGGTGTCCTGATGTGCCAAAGGACACCCGCTGTGTCGGAATTTTCGGGTCTGGCTTGCCTGCGAAGTAGGCGGTCATCAGGCGGGGAATGTTGACCAGGATGGAATCCGGGGCGGGCTTTCCTGCCAGGGGACTGATCTGATTGGACATTGGTGGCTCCGTGAAAGGATTTGGGGGATATCAGGGGCACCCGCTGGGACAATCACGGGAACATCTCTTTGATTCAGGAACAATCTGTAAAGGATGAAATGTCCCCCCGTCGAGACGGGAAATGGCGATGATCCGGTTTTTTCGTGCGATTACGGCGGGCTGCGCAGGATGTGGGAATTATTATGTAAAAAAGCGATGTCGAAATACAACGCTGTGTCTGTTTTGCAACGACTGGCACACAGACAGGCGGTTTAGCTTAAATATGCATGTTCACATCCACATTTCCATAAAGGTCTTCAGGCATCTTTCTCATACGTTATTCATGCGTGGCAGTAATTGACGCAGATCATCCGGCACCGACGGCCTATTGGATGTTGACATGTCACGCCACGCTGTCCGGGTCGTGCTGTTCCGGCTCATGGGCATGGTGTGGATTACGTTGTGCCTGATGGTAGGAAAAAACAGTCTGGAATAATCATTTGATAAATTTATCGAACATTACATTTCAAAAAAATGTTTATTTGTAATTATTTTTGTTAAATCCATCGAAAATTATGGCATTTCAATATGCTTGTGGATGGATGTTTTGAAATATTCCATTGGCATATTATTTCATATTATTAATACCGTGAGTCGATGAAGTAACTTACAGGCTCGGTATTATTTTTGCCGTTCTCTGGCTGGATATCACTTAACCGTGATTGTCGCACTGTTATGCCCAGGCTGCGTTGCACAAAAACAGACTATTCCATGGTTTTTTCAAATGGGGACATCCAGCGGATGAGTCTTGCCAATCTGCATCCTGCCAGCCCAGTGGAACTGCTCTCGGTTGCATCGGAAATGTTTCCTTTTGTGAAGACAGGAGGGCTGGGCGATATAGTCGGCACCCTTCCCCGCGCCTTATCGGGCCATGGCATCCGTACGCGCACGTTGCTGCCGGGATATCGTGCAGTACTCGCGGGGCGGGAACATGCGCGTTGCGTCGCACGGTTTGCGGACCTGTTGGGGCATAGGGCTGAGATCTTGGAAAATAGCCTGTATGGGAATGATATTTTCATACTCGATATCCCTGCCCTGTATGATCGTGGGGGGGATCCATATGTTGGTCCCGACGGAAATGACTGGCCTGACAATGACATCCGTTTTGCCGCGCTGTCGCGCGCGGCTGCGTATATCGCACAGGGAATGGTGGAGGGGTATCGCCCCGATCTGGTGCAGGCCCATGATTGGCAGGCGGGATTGACGGCGGCCTATCTGCATTATGACCAGCACGCGGCACCGCCTGTCGTGCAGACGATTCATAACCTGTCGTTCCAGGGATGCTTTCCTGCTTCCACCCTCATGCGGCTGGGCCTGCCTGCGGATGCGCTGCGGATGGAGGGGGTGGAGTATTACGGGCAGGTCGGGTTCCTGAAGGCCGGGATTTACTTTGCCGACTGGATTACGACCGTCTCCCCCACCTATGCGCGCGAAATCCAGACGCCAGAAGGCGGGATGGGGTTGGACGGTCTGCTGCGGGCGCGGACGCAGACCCTGACGGGCATACTGAACGGGATTGATACCGATATCTGGAATCCTGAACATGATCCTGATGTGCATTTCCCCTATCGCCTGCGCGATATTGCAGGGCGGGAAGCGAACAAGCGCGCATTTCAGGCGGAATTCGGCCTGCCACAGGACCCGGATGCATTCCTGTTGGGGAGTGTCAGTCGCCTGACGATGCAAAAAGGTGTCGATCTGCTGCCTGATGTGGTGGCGGATATCTTTCGTGATAATATCCAGCTCGTGGTGGTGGGAAGCGGCAACCTATCGATCCAGCGTGAACTTTCCATGCTGCAACGCCGGTTTCCGCGTCGTTTTGCCTGTCATATCGGGTATAGCGAGGCGCTCGGCCATCGGATGCCTGCGTCGGTGGATGCATTACTCATGCCTTCACGCTTCGAACCGTGTGGCCTGACGCAGATGAGTGCATGCCATTACGGCGGCGTGCCGATTGCTGCGCGTGTGGGGGGGCTTGCGGATACCATTGTCGATGCCAACGCGGCGGCCATCGCGGGGAATGCTGCGACAGGGTTCCTGTTTTCACCAGTGGACGCAGGAACGCTGCTTGGTGCTGTCCGGCGCGCGCATGTGACCTTCCGTGACAGGCAGGCCTGGTCCGCATTGCAGCGTAATGCCGTGGCCTATGACGTGTCATGGACACAAAAGGCCGCGCAATATGCAGATCTTTTTCGCACGGTCGTCGCCCGTGCTCGCTTGAAGGGGGACATCGGGGGGAATGTGGTCCCTCTTCATCACATGGATCACGTGGCCGCCGCCCGGCGCAGGATTGCGCGCCAGCCCCGCCTGCGTGCCCCCCTGCCGCGTTCCGGGTAATAATGGATGCGACAGACCGGGTGGAGCACGCAGCGGGGTTTGGGACATGCGGGGATGGTCGAGCAATGCCCAGATTAGATGACAAGATCCTTTATGCCCTGCCGGATGGAACGGACGCGCTGCTGGAGGGTACATGCGGGGCCCCATTTTCCATCCTGGGCCGCCATAATGCCGGTGGCGTTGATATCGTGCGTGTCTTTTGCCGCGATGCACGACGTGTACGCCTGCTGATTGGTCGTCCGCAGGGGGGATGGGGCGAACGTGCGATGCGCCGGATTGGGGATACGGGCCTGTATATCGGGCACATCCCCGCCGGTATTTCCTATCGCCTTAAGATCACATGGGCCGATGGGGTGGAGGAAACGGAGGATCCCTATTCTTTTCCTCCGCTGCTTAATGAACGCGAACTTGAACTGTTCCGCAATGGCCATGCCGCCGGGTTGGAACGGATCATGGGGGCGCATCCCCTTCAGGTCGATACGGTGGCCGGTGTGCGTTTTGCGGTATGGGCCCCCCATGCGCGGCGTGTTTCGGTCATTGGGGATTTCAATATATGGGACGGCGGACGCCACCCGATGCGGCTGCGTCATGAGGCGGGGATATGGGAAATTTTCATCCCAGGTATCGGGGCCGGTGAACGTTATAAATACGAAATCCTTGACCAGGAGGGGCGGATTGTCCCGCATAAGGCAGACCCGTTTGCACGGGATGCGGAAATACCGCCTGCGACCGCATCGGTCATTGCATCGTCGGCTCCTCCCATCTGGACGGATGCGACATGGATGTGCGACCGCGCACGCCTGCAGGCCGATGATGCCCCAATAACGATATACGAAGTGCATGCCGCGTCATGGCGTCGGCCAAAAGGGGACCCGGCGCTGACCATGTCGTGGGATGCACTTGCATCCGAACTTGTCCCCTATGTCCAGGCGGGCGGGTTTACGCATGTCGGTTTCCTGCCGGTCATGGAACTGCTTTCAGGTGGGGTGTGGGAATGCGCGCCGCTTGGCCTGTTCCGCCCTTCGGCCCGGCATGGCCCGCCAGAGGGGTTCTGCCGGCTTGTCGATGCCTGTCATCGTGCGGGGCTTGGTGTGATCATGGACTGGATACCCGACCGGTTGCCGCCGGACCTGCACGGCATTGCCTGTTTTGACGGCACGGCGCTGTATGAACATCCGCATCCCCACCCGCATGAGCGGTCCGTGCTGGAGGGCCCTCCCCTGTTTTACAACCTTCATCGTGCGGAGGTGCGCGGTTTCCTGATTTCAAGCGCCCTGATGTGGCTGGAACATTGTCATGTCGATGGTCTGCGCGTGGATATGCGTGGCTGTGCGGGGGAACGTCATGACGAAATCATCAGTTTCCTGCGTGAACTGAACGAAGTCATTGCGCAGCGGGTGCCCGGTGCGCTGGTCATTGCATCCGGCGGGTCGACAGGTCCTGATGCCACGGTGCCGGTGTCACGTGGTGGATGGGGTTTTTCGCTGCAATCGTGCACTGCCGTCCCATGCAGGGTGGGTGCCTATCTGGCGCAGGAAGCGCTGTGGCGGGGGCCGCGGCATTTGGACATCATTGCGGCGTCGGCGCAGGCGTTTTCCGGGAAATACATCCTGTGTCCTGTAGATGCGGGTAATGCGGGGGATGTGCCTTCGCTGTTTTCGCAGTTGCCGGGGGATGCGTGGCGCCGGCATGCGGCGTGGCGCATATATCTGTCTTTCCTGTGGGCATGGCCGGGCAGGAAGCTTGTGTTCATGGGACAGGAATTCGCGCAGGAAACCCCTTGGAACCCGGATGGGCAACTGCCGTGGGATGCGGCCTGCCTGCCTTTTGCGGTGGGAACGCAGCGGATGGTGGCGGATATCAATCACCTCTATCGTGCCTGTCCCGCCCTGCATCGTAGAGAGTGCGTCCCTGCCAGCTTTGCCTGGGTCATCGCCGATGACACGGCCAACAATGTCTTTGCATGGATACGCGATGATGGGGAAAGCGCGCCGGTTCTGATTGTATGCAACATGACGCCATCGGTGCGCCACGACTATCATGTCGGTGTGCCCCATGGTGGATACTGGCATGAACTCTTCAATAGCGACGCACGCGAATATGGTGGATCGGGTGTCGGGAATGGCGGCGGCGTCCACAGCCATCCATATGTAATCCATGGATATGCCGAGGCCTGTGTGCTGACGCTGCCGCCGCTTGGGGTGCTGTATCTCTGCATGGCGCGGGGGGCGTCATGACGACGCCCTGGCCAACCACCCTGCATGCGGGCAGGCCCTATCCGCTGGGGGCGACATGGGATGGGCTGGGGGTTAATTTCGCCGTATTTTCCGCACATGCGCAGCGTATCGACCTGTGTATCTTCGATAAGGTGGGACGCAGGGAAGTGGCGCGGATGTGCCTGCCTGAATTCACCGATGAAGTCTGGCATGGCTATCTGCCTGACGCCCGCCCCGGCCTGCTCTATGGGTTTCGTGCCTTTGGTCCTTATGACCCGATGCGCGGACACCGATTCAACCCGCACAAGCTGTTGCTTGATCCCTATGCGCGTGGTTTGCATGGTGCGTTGGTGTGGTCGGATGCATTGTTTGGATATCGTATCGGCGCATCGCGTGGTGATCTGTCGTTCGATCGGCGCGATAGTGGACAGGCAATGCCCAAATGTGTCGTGGGTGGAGAGGCCTGCGCATGGGGTGATGACCACCTGCCGGACGTGCCGTGGGGACAGGCGGTCATTATGGAGGCTCATGTGCGCGGTATGTCCATCCTGCGTGAGGACGTGCCGGTGGCCGAACGTGGCACGTTTCGTGCCCTGTCACATCCGCGCACCCTTGAATATCTGACAAAACTTGGTGTGACCTCGCTTGAGCTCATGCCGGTGCAGGCATTCGCGCGCGACCGGTTCCTGTTGGAACGGGGTCTTACGAATTACTGGGGGTACAGTACGCTGGGATTTTTCGCCCCGCATGCGGCGTACCTGTCCGACGGGTCGCTGCATGAAATGCGGGGCGCCATCCGTCGCCTGCATGCCGCCGGGATCGAGGTTATCCTTGATGTGGTGTACAATCATACCTGCGAGGGAAACGAACTTGGTCCGACGCTGTCGTGGCGTGGGCTGGACAACGCGACTTATTATAGGCTCGTCCCCTCTGACGAACGGCATTTCATCAATGACACCGGATGTGGGAATACGCTGAACCTGTCGCATCCGCGCGTCTTGCAGATGGTCATGGATTCCCTGCGCTACTGGGCGACGGAGTTCCATGTCGACGGGTTTCGCTTTGACCTTGGTACGACGCTGGCGCGTGAATCCTATGGCTTTGATCCCTGGGCGGGCTTTTTCGATGCCCTGCGACAGGACCCGGTGCTTTCACGGCTCAAGCTGATTATGGAACCGTGGGACCCGGGGCCGGGTGGGTACCAGCTTGGCAATTTCCCGCCCGGTTTTTCGGAATGGAATAACCGTTTTCGCGACACGACACGGCGCTTTTGGCGCGGTGATGCATTGCAACGTGGGGACATGGCCGTGCGTCTGTCGGGATCGGGGGACCTGTTCGACCGTAGTGGCCGACGCCCCTACGCTTCCATCAATTTCATCACTGCGCATGACGGTTTCACCCTGATGGACCAGGTCAGCTATTGCGCACGGCATAATGAGGCGAACGGCGAAAATGGGCAAGACGGCCATGCTGATAACCTGAGTGCGAATTGGGGGATGGAGGGGCCGACCACCGATCCCGCCATCACGCATGTCCGTACCCTGGTGCGCCGTGGCATGCTGGCGACGCTGCTGCTGGCGCAGGGGACGCCGATGCTGCTGGCGGGTGATGAAATCGGGCAGACGCAGCAGGGTAATAACAATGCCTATTGTCAGGATAACGCGACAAGCTGGCTGGACTGGTCCCTTCTGGACCATCCGCAGGGGCATGAGATGCGCGCCTATGTCGCAAGGCTGACGGCCCTGCGTCGCGCGCATCCCTCGGTGCGGGGGGATACGTTCTGGCATGCCCGGCACTGCCCTTCCCCCGACATCACGGATATTTCGTGGCATGCCGCTGATGGGACGGCGATGACACCGGAAAAGTGGAACGACCCAAACGATCGTATTCTGGGCCTGCGTCGCGCATGTCGCTGTCCGGGGGATGCGACGGATATTACGTTCCTTGTGCTCAATCCCGGGTTGCAGGAAGCCATCTGTACATTGCCCGAACCCGAAGGTGACTGGCTGTTGCTGCTTGACAGCGCCGACCCGTTTGGGCCGGGCATGGGGATGGCCGTTTCCCGAACCTTCAGGGTTGCGGCATCTTCGGTCCAGTTCATGTCCTTTACGCCGCGTAGCGTTGCGAAAGAGAGGCTATCATGAGCGAACGCCATGCCTATCGTTGCACGATGGGGGCTACGTTGCTGGACCCGTCACGGACACTGTTCCGCCTGTGGGCGCCCACCTGTACCGAGGTTTCCCTCCTGCTGGAGGGGTATCCCGATCTGCCGATGCATGTGGCGGCCGGGGGGTATTTCGAATGTATCGCCCCGGTGGGGGCCGGGGCGCGGTACCGTTATCGTGTTGGTCCTGATCTGATCGTGCCCGATCCCGCATCGCGGGCGCAACCCGACGATGTGCATGGACCCAGTATGGTGGTCGATCCGCGCGCCTTTGAATGGCGCAGTACACAATGGAATGGGCGCAACTGGGAACAGGCTGTCATATACGAAGTTCATGTCGGTATTGCAGGTGGGTTTCGTGCCTTGTGCGATGATCTGCCACGGATTGCGGCGCTGGGCATTACGGCCATCGAACTTATGCCATTGTCGGAGTTTCCGGGCGGCCGGAATTGGGGATATGACGGGGTATTGCCCTATGCGCCGGAGTCCTCCTATGGGACTGTGGATGACCTGAAGATGCTGGTTGATACCGCGCATCGCATCGGGCTGATGGTTTTTCTGGATGTTGTTTATAACCATTTTGGCCCCGACGGGAATTACCTTGCCCAATATGCCGCGCCGATGTTCCATGCCGGATCGCATACCGCATGGGGGGCCGCGATTGATTTTCGCATACCGCAGGTGCGGACATATTTCTTGGATAATGCGTTATATTGGCTGATGGAATATCGTTTCGACGGGTTGCGTCTGGATGCGGTGGATGCGATCCCGGAACGGGACTGGCTTGTCGAATTGCTGGTGCATGTGCGCGCATGTGTAGAGCCGGGGCGGCGGGTGCATCTGATGCTCGAAAACCGAAATAATGATGCCGATCTGTTGCGGCGTGGCTTTGATGCGCAGTGGAATGATGACGGCCACAATGTTCTTCATGTCCTGCTGACTGGGGAACATGAAGGGTATTACGGGAATTTTCAGGCCGGAACGGCATGTGAACTGGCCACGGTGTTGCGCGACGGGTTTGTATTCCATGGACAGGTCGAACCCGTAACTGGCCAGCCACGAGGCAGCCCGAGTGGCGACCTGCCAGCCACAAGTTTCATTTTATTCCTGCAAAATCATGACCAGATCGGGAATCGTGCCTTTGGGGAGCGGCTGGACCGCCTGGTGGACCCCCGTGCCCTGCTGGCAGCGTATGCGCTGCTGCTTCTGTCGCCACAGATCCCGATGCTGTTCATGGGGGAAGAATGGGGCAGCACCCGTCCCTTTCTGTTTTTTACCAGCCATAACGCAGCACTTGGTCGGATTGTGCGTGACGGGCGGCGCGCGGAACTGGCGGCATTTTCGCATTTTTCCGATCCCGCCGTGCGCGAAACCATTCCCGATCCCAACGATCCCGCAACATTCGAGGCCAGTTGTCTGCCAAAATCCGACCGTCAATCGGCGCGCGCGCAGGACCGGATCAACCTGATCACACATCTGCTTGCACTACGGGCGAAGTGGATTGTCCCACGCCTGCGGGATGCACATGCGCTTGATGCCCGGGCGATCGGGCAGGCCGCGGTCATTGCGCGATGGCGTATGAATGACGGCGCGGTCCTGACAATCATGCTCAATCTTGGTCCCCACGCGCAGGCCGACATGCCGCCCTGCGCCGACAGGCTGGTCTATGCCCATCCCCCTCCCGATAGGGGGAAAGGCACACCCGTGGTGCTGTCGGGCTATGGTGTCATGGTCTTCATGACGGGGGACGGCCATGGATGAGCGTACGCTCTGCGGGCGTGCCCGTGCCCTTGGGCTGAGCCGTCGTTGGCGTGATGCGTCGGGGCGGATGCATCACGTGGGTGATGACAGCCTGCGTCACCTCCTGCGTGTCCTGCAAAAGGAGGAAGCCGCCCTGCATGACGCCCCGCTTCTTCCGTCCCTGGTGGTAACGGAGGTCGATCGTCCCACCCCCCTGCCCCTGGGGGTGCTCCGTGGCACGGGTGGCTTCCGGCTGGAGCTGGAAAATGGTGGCAGTGTCGAAGGTTTTCTCCATCCGCGTGATGAAAAGAGCTACACATTGCCTGCCGTGACATTGCCCGGCTACCATCGGCTGTATCTGCGTGATGCCATGACGACACTGGCCGTGGCGCCCGCGCGCTGTTGCAGTGTGGCGATGCGGGCGGGACGCCCCGATCCGCGCCTGTGGGGGGGGGCGGCGCAGATCTATGGCCTGCGTATGCCGCGTGACGGTGGGATTGGTAATTTCGGCGCGGTGGAATCACTTGCACGGCAGGCGGCGGCACAGGGTGCGGATGCACTGGCGCTAAGTCCGGTCCATGCGATGTTTGCCGCCACATCGGGACAATACAGCCCCTATTCCCCCTCCAGCCGCCTGTTTCTTAATGTCCTTCTGGCGGACCCGCTATGTATCTTTTGTGCCCATGACATCACCATGGCAATGCATGCGCAAAAGGATACGGTCGATCAGCTGTCGCATCTGCAGGACGCGGTACTGATTGACTGGCCACTGGCAGCACAGGCCCGGCTTCGCCTGTTCCGTTGGCTGTATGATCGTATGATTGCACCGGCCCCCCCCTGCCGCCATGACCGAATTTATAACAGCAGGGGGTGAGGCCCTGCGACACCATGCCATATTCGAAGCATTACATGCGCAGGAAACCCGCAAGGGGCCGCATGGGGGCAACTGGCGCATGTGGCCACCCGCCCTGCGTTGTCCCGACAGCGAAGAGGTACGTAACTTCGCACGGCTTCATGCCGCGGATGTTGCATTCCATGGATTTTTACAGTGGATGGCGGCCACCAGCCTGCGCCGTGCGTGCGAAGGTGCGCGTGGCGCAGGTATGAAGATCGGCCTCATCATGGACATGGCCGTCGGCGTCGATCCGGGTGGCAGCCAGTGCTGGGCGCAGCATGAGCAGTTCCTGACGGGCCTGTCGATCGGTGCCCCCCCGATATGCTCAGCCCCTCCGGGCAGAACTGGGGCCTGACCAGCTTTTCACCCATAGGCCTGCGGCATCATGGTTATGATGCGTTTATCCAGACATTGCGTGCGGGATTTTCCCATGGCGGGGGGCTGCGGATCGACCATGTCATGGGCTTGCAGCGGCTGTGGATCATTCCCGAAGGAGGAAGCCCGATGGACGGGGCCTATCTCGCCTTTCCCGGGGGGGATCTTATGCGCCTGATCGCGCTGGAATCCATGCGGCATGATGCCGTGGTGGTGGGCGAGGACCTCGGCACGGTCGCCCCTTCCTTTCGCCGTGACGCGCGTCGGCATGCCATCATGGGGATGAGCGTGTTGTGGTTCCAGCGCAATGTGGATGGCGCATTCATTCCCCCATGTGAATGGACGGCGGGTTCAGTTGCCATGACCTCCACCCATGACCTGCCCACTGTGGCTGGGTGGTGGCTGGGAACCGACCTTGACTGGCGTGAGCGCCTGCAGCAGGCCGCTCCACGCCAGTGTCAACGCACCACGATACGGACACAGCGCCAGACGGACCGAAAGGCCCTGTGGTCCGCCCTGATCGCGGCACGGGGGATGGGACATTTCCCGTTACCACCCGTGACGCCTGAAGGGGCATCGCTGGTGGTGGATGCAGCCGCGCATTTTATCGGGACATCAGCAGCGGAACTGGCGATCCTGCCGCTGGAGGATGCGTTGGGCCTGGTGGAGCAGCCCAACCTGCCCGGCACGGTCGATGGCCACCCCAACTGGCGCCGCCGGTATCCCCCTTCCACACATCCTCTTCTGTCACGTCCGGACGTTTCCCACCGGCTGGCCCTGCTGCGCAAGGGACGCGATGTCATATGAACGAACTGCGCGCAACCGTCAGGGTGCAGTTGCATGCGGGATTTACACTCGATGATGCAGCAGCACAGGTTCCCTATTTTTCAAGGCTGGGGATCAGCCATGTCTATGCCTCGCCCATCCTCATGGCGCGACCAGGATCATCCCATGGGTATGACACACTTGATTACGGGCGGGTAAATCCCGAATTGGGGGGGCGTGATGCGCTGTGCCGCCTTGTTATGCGCCTGCGTGAATATGCGATGGGGCTGATTGTCGATATCGTGCCTAATCACATGGCGGTTGGCGGTACAGGCAACCGATGGTGGGAAGATTTGCTGGCATGGGGCCGGGCCAGTCAGTACGCGCATTATTTCGACGTGGACTGGGACGCCTTCGCCCCATGGCTGCATGGGCGTATCCTCGCCCCCTTTCTGGACCGTCCTTATGGCACGGCGCTGCGTGATGGCGTGCTGCGCCTTGTGTATGAGGCGGAAACGGGGATGTTTTTCATCCATCATCATGACCATCGTTTTCCTGTCTGTCCGCGCCATTATGCTGCCCTGCTGGACAGTGCGGGCGCCCCGCATGCGTTGTGCGATGCCCTTGGGGAACTGGCGCTCCTGCGTGGGGCGTGCATGACGGATGCCCCTGCGCTGTCCCGACTGGCACAATGGGGAAAGACGCCGGATGGGCGGGCCGCGATCGCGCGGGTTATGGAACAGCATGATACGGGTACAGCCTGCGGGCGATCGGGCCTGCATGACCTGCTGGTGCGGCAGGCATACCGGCTTGCTTGGTGGCGTACGACGCCTGACCTTATCAACTGGCGGCGATTTTTTGATATTACCGGACTCGCTGCATTGTCTGTCGAACATGATGATGTGTTCGATGCCGTGCATGGCCATATCGTCGCCCTGTATGCGGACGGCCTGATTGATGGGGTGCGGGTGGACCATGTGGATGGCCTGACGCAGCCCCGATCCTATTGCCGGCGCCTTCGGCGGCGGCTGATGGCCGTGCAACACCTGCGGCCTGCCATGGCGCCGCAATCTCTTTCCATTCATGTGGAGAAGATCCTTCATGACCGTGAACACCTGCCCGCATCGTGGCAGGTGGATGGAACGACCGGATATGATTTCATGGATCAGGTGTCCGCCGTGCTGCATGATCCCGCAGGAACCGCGCCCCTTGACGGATTGTGGCGTGACCATGCCATTGAAGACCCGACATTCGCCACCACGCAACGAAACGCGCGTGTTCAGGTGCTTAATGACGTGTTTGCCGCTGAGCTGTCACGTCTGCGGACGCACCTGGGCCACATTGCGCAATGCAATGTTGATACCCGTGATTACAGTATGGGCCGGATTGGAATGGTCCTTCAGGCCTTGCTGGTGGAATTTCATTCCTATCGCACGTATTTTTCCGATGATGGGTCTGGTGGGCATCAGGCCGACCATATCGTCCTGAGGGGCGCAGCGCGTGAGGCGCGCAGGCACCTGTTGCCTTCATGTCATGAAATGCTCGATTGGATTGTCGACACGCTGGGTCAGGCAGGCCCGCGCGATGGTTCCATTCGCGTGGCGCAGCAGCAGTTTGAACACCTGACGGCACCTCTTGCCGCAAAGGCCGTGGAAGACACGTCCTTCTACCGATATGGACGTCTGCTGTCGCGTAACGAGGTCGGGTCCGATCCTGGGCGCATTTCCCTGTCCTGCGCACAGTTTCATAAGGATAACCTGCATCGGTACAAGGCATATCCCGCCACCTTGCTGGCCACTGCGACGCACGACCATAAACGCGGTGAGGATGCGCGCATGCGTCTTGCAGTCCTGAGCGAGGTTGCACCGCACTGGTGTGATCTGGTCAATCGCTGGATCATCGGTAATGCGCATCTGCGTCAGCGGCGCATGATACCCGACCGTGCGGATGAAATGATCCTGTATCAGTCGATGCTTGGCGCCTGGCCACTGGAGCCATGGCCGGATGCAGAGGCGCGGCAGGTGTTTCACGACCGGATCGTCGCATGGCAAGTCAAGGCATTGCGAGAAGCAAAGCGTCATACCAACTGGATCGATCCTGATGCAGAATATGAAAGGGGCTGTCGGGAATTCGTGGGACGGCTGCTTGACCCGCATGTTTCTGGTGCATTCATCGCAGAGATGGATGCAATCGTGGCGCGCATTGCGCCAGCCGCAGCGGTGAATTCCATAACACAGGTCATGCTGCGCCTGACGCTGCCCGGTGTGCCGGACCTGTATCAGGGAACGGAGTTATGGGATTTTTCACTGGTAGATCCCGACAATCGGCGGCCTGTGGACTTCACATTGCGCCAAACGCTGATGCAGCATGATACGTCCCTGCGCAGGCAGGCCGCGCAATGGCGGACGGGAGGTGTGAAGATGCATCTGATACAGCGTTTGCTGGCGTTTCGTGCACGATATCCCCTTATGTTTTCGAAAGGCACTTATGAACCGGTGAAGGTGTCAGGGCCTGCTGAACAGCATGTCATCGCATTCCTGCGCCGCGAGGGAGGAAATGTGCTGCTTGTGGTTGTGGTGCGTTGCGTCTGGGGGCTTGTCCCCTCCCCGCACGACCTGAGCCTTGATGCCCCGACGCTGGGACAGACCTATCTTTCTCTCCCTGTCTCCGGGAATGGGGAATGGTGCAGTATTCTGCATGAAAACAGGACATATCCGCAGGATGCGCGTCTTTCACTGTCATTCCTGCAAGAGGGCATCCCTGTTGAATGCCTTGTTCAGGCGCAGGACGGTTTTTCGTAAGGTAAGACCCGGAAGATATTGATAATACGCATTAAATGATTTGATATCAGAACAAAAATCCAGATACAGCAAAGTTTCCTGCCTGTATTTATTTTCTTCAAAAATAAAAGTGTTCGGGCCGGTTCCTGTCCGGTCCTGAAATAAGCTGGATTTCAGCCGACGTTCAAATTATGTTAATTTTATGGCAGACGCCCCAATGCCGGCGCGCCAGATTGGATTTATGTCAAAATATCTTCCGGTAACGTCCACATGACACCTGTTTCCTGATGGATGCGGGGCAGCTTGTGGCGCATCTCTCGACAAGATCAGGACCGTTTTGGTTCAACCCGACATTGATGGGGGGCAGTCGTGCGTCGCGAAACAGAACTTGATGCCGTGCGTGGCATTGCCGCGCTGATTGTCATGTTTTTCCATTTCTGGTTGATTATTCCAGATGAATGGAAATCACATGCGTATATTACGCATATGGCGGGGATATCCATTACCCCCGAAATCCTTTTCCATTTCACCCCCCTGCGCCTTCTGGTATCAGGATCAGGTGCTGTGGGGCTGTTTTTTGTACTGAGTGGATATGTGCTGTCCCTGTCTGTGGCACGACAGAGAATGGCGTCCTATGGGCGTTTTGTCATAAGGCGGATATTTCGGATCTACCTGCCTTTTGTCGTCGTCATCCTTTTCAGCGCCTCTCTCCTGCCTCTTGTCAAAACGGCGCCACTGCATGGGGTTAGCCAGTGGTTTGCAAACGAGCCATGGTCTGTTTATCCCACAGAACAGGTGATCATGGGCCATCTCATGATGATCGGCACGGTGCCGTTGGTCAGCCTCGATAGCCCGATCTGGTCCCTTATTATCGAAATGCGGGTATCCCTGATATTTCCAATCCTTTTTATCCTTATGGAAAAATACAGGAGTGAGACACTGACCGGTGTTGTGGCTGCGTATTTTTTCTCTAGCATTTTCCTGAACCGCCTGGGGGAAAACCCGCCTACCACTTTCATGCACAGCATTTTGTTTACATTCGAATACCTGCCACTTTTCGTGGTGGGCATTCTTTTTTATCAGTTCAGGGAGCAGATACGGGGGTTTTATGGTTCCACATGGCCAGTTATTCGCAATATTGCCCTGCCACTGGCGGTCCTGTTGCTGGGGACGCCCACCATCGGGCCGGAAAATGCCGTCGGGATCATGAAAAACCTTATATGGATCGTCTGTACGATCGTTGGATCATGCGCTGTAATCTGCATCGCGCTGCATAATGAAAAAATCTCTCTTTATCTTCAGAAATCACATATGCAGGGCCTGGGTCATATTTCATACAGCCTGTATCTCAGCCATATGGTGGTCTTGCTGGTCATGGCTTATACCTTGCTGCATCATATGTCCCTGTGGGAATGGGGAATGCTTGCACTGCCGACCTGCTGTGTGGTTGCAATGGTCTGCTTCTGGCTGGTGGAATCGCCCTGCATGAAGGCTGGCTACTGGTTGACACGACGCAGGTACCTCAAACCCGGACTTGTGGGATAAAACAGCCAGGTGGGTTGGAAAACCGCCGGATGATACAGGACGGCAGGTTCCGCAACCGCCTTTTGCCAAAAGCAAAAGGCGGTATTTCCATGCGGATTCCCGTGCAAGGCGAATGTAAAATTCATGATATATGAAGGAGCATAAAAACTTTTATCACGAAAAAGACTTTTTACATGCATGACAGGAGCATCGTGCCATGAAAAAAGTCTGCTTCCTTCTCGCTGTATTATTATGTTCGTCTTCTGCCGTGGCGCAGTCATTGACGGAAAAGACGGGACTGAATTCCGTGTTTGGCGTGGCGCCCGCAACTGCGGATTTTCTCAGGGAAGCGGCCATCAGTGACCAGTTCGAAATCCAGTCCAGCCAGCTTGCGCAGGAGGAGCATACGGCGTCGTTGCAGGGCTTTGCATCGCGTATGATCACCGATCATCAGGCAACATCGGGACAATTGCAGGAAATGGTGCAAAATGGCGATCTGCAGATTGACCTTCCCACTGCACTCGACAGTTCGCATCAAGAGATGCTCGACAGGCTCAGGAAACTGCACGGTAATAATTTCGTGGGACGCTATCGCTCTGATCAGATCAGCGCACATGAAAGTGCGATTTCCTTTTTCCAGCGTTATGCAGATAGTGGGGATAACATGAAACTGAAAAGCTGGGCTGTAAAAACATTGCCAATCCTGAAATCCCATCTGGAAATGGCACGCGCCCTGCCGCAATAAAGGGGGAGTGGAATATCTGAAAAACGAGCATATGGACCAGTCTGCGCCCGATCAAGACCATCCTGCGGGCTTTTCTTCCCGTGATTATGAACGTCGCATGGCGTTGCTTGTCCGCAGACTTCCTGCGCGGATACAGGGCCTGATACACAGGTTGCGCCGTCCGTCCGCGCGGTGGGTGCGGGTGCCGGTTGGTATCGTGCTGGTTCCGGCAGGGTTTCTGGCGGTATTGCCTGTTTTTGGTCTGTGGATGACGCCGCTCGGGCTTGTCCTGCTGGCAGAGGATATTCCGTTTCTACGTCGGGTCATGGCGCGCCTTCTTGCATGGATCGAGCGACGTCATCCGGGCTGGATGGGCCTGCCTGAAGCACGCGGTGCCCCGCCACCGTAAACACTGTTTGTCATATCATTGGCTGTACGGGATCAGCAGGCCATGCCGCATGGAAGCCCCCTTGTCACGATCCTTGTCATTGGTCTCAGTCTTGCCTTCGTACTCGGCACGATCGCAAACAGGCTCAGATGTTCCGTGCTTGTCGGTTATCTGCTGGCGGGTATCGCCATTGGCCCGTTCACCCCTGGTTTTGTGGCGGATCAGGATCTTGTGCCCCCATTGGCGGAAATCGGCGTTATCCTGCTGATGTTTGGTGTGGGGCTGCATTTTTCCGTCAATGACCTCGTCTCCGTCAGGGCCATCGCCGTTCCTGGCGCTGTGTTGCAGGTCGTCATGTCCACAATATGTGGCATGTTCCTGGCACGACTGCTGGGCTGGTCATGGGGAAGTGGCGTGGTTTTCGGCATGACCCTTGCCATCGCCAGTACGGTCGTGCTGCTGAGGACGTTGCAGGAACATCGCCTGATGGACACGCAACGTGGGCATATCGCCATCGGCTGGCTGGTGATCCAGGACCTGCTGACGGTGATGGTTCTGGTGCTTTTGCCGGTTATGGCGCCGTTGCTGAAACATGATCCGCATGCAGGCATGGTCGGTCCGTGGCAACTGGTCATCGCGGTCGGGCTGACGATTGGCAAGGTCGTGGCTTTTATTGCCCTGATTCTGGTGGTCGGGCGACGGCTGATCCCGACAATGCTGCATTATGTCGCGCATACCGGTTCACGGGAACTGTTTCGCCTGTGCGTGCTGGCAATTGCACTGGGTGTTGCCCTGACGGCGACGGAAATCTTTGGCGTTTCCTTTGCTCTGGGGGCGTTCGTTGCAGGCATGGTGTTGAGTGAGTCGCCACTGTCGCAGCATGCGGGGGCCGAAACCCTGCCGTTGCGCGATGCCTTTGCCGTGCTGTTCTTCATTTCGGTGGGAATGCTGTTCAATCCCGTCATCCTGTTTCGCCATCCCCTGCCCTTGCTGGGTACGTTGGCGGTCATCATGGTGGCAACGCCATCCCTGACGGTCGTGATCCTGCGTATCCTGCGCCAGCCATGGCGGACAGCCCTGTCGGTCGGTGCAGGACTTGCACAGATCGGAGAGTTCTCTTTCATCCTTGCCGCCCTTGGGGTGCAATCGGGGGTGCTTGCCGAACGTGCGCGCGACCTTGTGCTTGGTGCGTCCATCATATCCATACTGCTTAACCCTGTCCTTGTTGCGGTCATCAACCGGATGAACGACCTGCTGGACCGACGGGCGCGCCTGCGCACCGATGGCACGGAACGTGAAAGCCCTGTTGCAGGATTACGGGGGCATGCCATCCTGATCGGGGGTGGCCGGGTCGGTGCCCTCGTGGCGGAAGGGCTGCGTGCGCATGATGTCCCGTTGCTGGTGGTGGAGGAAGCGGACACGCAGGTAAAGGCATTACGTGGGCGGGGGATCGACGTGATGCTGGGCAATGCGGCGGACCCCGGGCTGTTGCCGCTTGTGGGGTTGGATCGTGCCCGTATCCTGATCGTGGCCATTCCCGATGCGTTCGAGGCGGGGGAGATCATCCAGCAGGCGCGTGGCCTCAACCCCGAAATCGATATCGTTGCACGTGCGCACTTTGACAGTGCTGCGAACTATCTTTTGGAATATGGCGCCAGTCTGGTCATCATGGGGGAGCGCGAGATCGCACGCGCGATGCTGGATTATGTCACCCATGGCGCCACGTCCGGCAGCCGTGTTGATCCTTCGAGCATGTAAGGACCTTTTCATGTCCCCTACTCCCACCATCACGCATCCGATCGAAGATTATGCCATGATCGGTTCCACCCACAGTGCCGCGCTGATCCACCGTAACGGCACTATCGAGTGGCTGTGCATGCCACGTTTTGATTCCGAGGCGATTTTCGCCTCTCTCCTCGGTACGTCTGAAAATGGGGAGTGGGCGGTACGTGCCACCGATCCGGCGGCACATATCACACGTCGTTATGTTCCTGATACGATGATCCTTGAAACCACGATACAGACGGTGTCAGGGCGTGCTGTCGTGCTTGATTTCATGCCGACACCCGTTGATGGTGATCTTCATGAACTTGTCCGCATCATCCGTGGTGTCGAAGGACAGGTCGATTTTTCCGCCGAACTGCGCCTTCGTTTCAATTATGGCGCATGGATTCCCTGGGTGGAACGGCGCGAGGGGGCGATCTTTGCCTTTGCCGGACCGGATGCCATCCGCCTGAGCAGTAGCGTTGACCTCAGCAACACCAACTTTTCCACCACATCGGAATTCACCATTGTTGCGGGGCAAAGTGTGGCTACGACACTGGAATGGTTCCCCTCACACAAAATACCGCCCCTGCCGCGTGATCCTTACGCCCTGTTACGCCATACCGAGGCCCAGGGACGGCTGTGGGCGGCGCAGTGTACCTATGACGGTCCTTATGCCGAGGTTGTGCGACGCTCGCTCATGACGCTCAAGGCGCTGACCTATCAGCCGACCGGTGGGATTGTTGCGGCCCCTACGACCTCCCTGCCCGAAGATCCCGGTGGGGGGCGTAACTGGGATTATCGTTATTGCTGGCTGCGTGATGCGGTCTGGACGCTGCATGCGCTGACGGTATCGGGATATATGGAGGAAGCAAGCGCATGGCGATGGTGGCTGATGCGCGCGACCGCTGGCGCGCCAGACGGGTTGCAGGTCATGTATGGCCTGCATGGAGAGCGCAGGTTGACGGAAACCACGCTGGACCATCTGGCGGGATACGAAAACAGCCGTCCTGTGCGCATCGGAAATGCGGCGCATGAACAGCTCCAGCTTGATGTCTATGGCTCTTTGCTGGGTGCATTCGATGCGGCGCGACGTGACGGGCTGGCGGACATGGACGCGGTATGGCCGTTGCAACGTTCGATCGCCGACCGCCTGCTTGTCCTGTGGCGTCAGCCGGATTCCAGCCTGTGGGAGGTACGTGGCCCGAAGCAGCACTTTGTTTATTCCAAGATGATGTGCTGGTTTGCGTTTGACCGCACGATTGCCAGCGCTGTGGATTTCGGGCTTGAAGGCCCGGTTGACGCCTGGCGTGCGGCGCGTGAGGAAATCCATGCCGAAATCTGTGAAAAAGGGTTCGACGTGGCCAGTAACAGTTTCATGCAGTATTATGGCGCGGACCGTGTAGATGCCTCCTTGTTGCAGATCCCGCTGCTGGGTTTCCTGCCGGCAGATGACCCGCGCGTGCAGGGCACGGTTGCCCGGATCGAAAAGGAACTGCTGCATAATAATGTGGTCTATCGCTATCTGCCCGAAGGGGTGACGGCCGATGGGCTGGAGGGACGGGAGGGCGCGTTCCTTGCATGTAGTTTCTGGCTGTGTGATGCCTATATCATGTCCCGTCGCATGGAGGAGGCGCGCATCCTGTTTGAACGGTTGCTCTCCTATGGCAATGACCTTGGCCTTTTTGCTGAGGAATATGACCCTGTTGCGCGGCGGCAGCTTGGGAATTTTCCGCAGGCCTTCAGCCATTTTGCCCTTGTCCATACCGCCCATATGCTGGCAGGTGGGGTGATCGATGCCAGTGGACAGCGACGCAGGAGAAAGTAGGCCATGGGCGCCTATCTGCCGGATGATTAGGGATCGGGTTTTTCAATCTGCATATATGGCCGCAGTTTTGTGAAAAAAACATTGGAAGCGAATTTGCAGGTGGTTGCGTTGCCTCTTAAGCGATCAGGTTGTGCGCGTTCTGTATGAAACCTTTCGGCAGGCCATACGCTGTATGGGCAATGGCTCAAGGGAGGGAATGATGAGTGTCATGAAATTTTCCCTCTATACACAGACGGAAAACCAGCCCCTGTTTCACTGGGTGCGACGTGAACTGCATGAATGTTTTGACTTTATCATGCATGAACCGCCCCCGGACGAGATACTTGCCCTGCTGGAGGGTGCGGACTCCATACGTTCCTGAAGGCAGCACGTATCCATGGTGCCCAGTTATTATGGGGCGGAGTGTCGTGTGGCTGAGGGGATTTCCCCCAGCCGTTGAAATGGTTTGGGGATCACCATTCCTCCTTCATGAGATGTGACACAAGGTTGACGCCAAGGGTGGTCAGGCGCTCCACCAGTTCCCGCCCCGCGGTTGGGGAACACAGGCGCGGGTCGGCCTGCATGACCCCCTGCGTTGCGATTTCGTCAATTTCAAGGGGAAAGTGGATACTGGAACCCTCGAACCGTGCCGTGGCGAAACCATTTACGGGCAAGCCCATGAACTGCTGTGGATGGGTGGCAGGGGCCGGCAGAAGGTCGGGACGCACCAGGTCAGGAAACAGCGCCATGGCCACGCTGGATAACGGGTTGCCACCGTGCCCGGCGGAACGTTCCGCCACATCGCGGTTGCCCATTACTTCGGGGAGCATACCTGCCGCGATGCTCCATAGATAGACACTTGGGATCACCACGCCATGTGTGTGTCGCATCGACAGCGTGACATCATGCACGGCCTGTGCATTGCCGCCATGTCCGTTGAAGATGATGATGCGTGTCAGCCCGTTACGCAGCAGGCATGACATGATATCGGTCAGGACGGCACGTAACGTTGCCTGGCCCAGTGCAATTCCGCCGATGACGCTGCCGAAATAATCCGCCCCGCCATAAGGCAGGACGGGCGCGACGTAGGTTCCGATGCCACGTGCCCGCGTGGCAAGTGCCACACGGCGTGCGATTGCATCCGCGCACAGGTAATCCCCCATGGGGGCGTGCGGGCCCTGATCTTCATGGCTGCCAAGGGGCAGGATGATAACGGGGTTATCGGCAAGTGCGGTGCGTGCTTCCTGCGCGGTGAGTTCGGAGAGACATAGTTTTTCTGTGGTCTGTTTCATACGGAAAATTCCAATTCGGGAGCATGTATATCGCGAAAAATTTTAGTAATTTGAAAATATTTTTCAATCCGTCCTGATGTGCAATCATGCTGCATGTCGTGAGAATTCCTGAATGGAAGAATTCTTTTTCGTATGTTGGGGGATATGCAAAAGCCGGGGCGACAGTCCCTGATACCCGCTGTTTCCGTCCACATGTCTGTCTTTTCTGTCTTTGCCGGGAACATGTGGCGTAACATATCCCGATTTTTCATAATAACCGATGGCAGGTAAACCCACATGACCCAACCTCCCGCCCGCACTTCCGAGACCTCGGTGGATCGCCTGATCCTTGACCGCTGGTCTCCCTATGCCTTTACCCCGGCCCCGATTGAGGAAACGGAACTTCTGTCCTTCCTTGATGCCGGGCGGTGGGCGCCTTCGGCCTATAATTCACAGCCATGGCGTTTTATCTATGCCCGACGTGACACTGCGGATTGGGAACGTTTCCTGTCGTGGTTGATCCCGTTCAACCATTCATGGGCACAAAATGCCTCCGCCGTTGTTTATGTCGCTTCGCATACGGTCATGAATATCGGACAGGTGGAACCTGTGCCCGCCCCTACCCATTCATTTGATACCGGTGCAGCGTCAGTTCTGGTGCAACTGCAACTGAACAAGGCTGGGTGGGCAGCCCATCCCATCAGCGGCTTTGATCATGATCTGGCGCGTGCAGGGCTGGAATTGCCCGAGGATTATGCTCTTGATGCCGCCATCATCATCGGACGCCCAGGTGATGCCGGGAGCCTGCCAGAAGGGCTGCGTGCGCGTAATGTCCCCTCCTCCCGACGTCCTCTTGCTGATGTCGCGTTTTCCGGGCGGTTCCCAGGCCAACAGCAGGATGTGGACTGAAGGGGAACGCGCACACACGGCGGTATGCGTATATGATCTGTAAATGGAGGGGGGATTTGGAAAACAAACTATTTATATAAATGTAAAAATTTCCAAGATACTATTTTTTCGCAGTATCTTGGAAAATATTCATAAAATTTGTAATTTCAATCGTATATTGGTTCTTCCTCTTGAAAAGTGCTTAACAATCCATCGGATTGGAAAGTTTTTCGTAATAATATTTCTAAAATACAGGATGGTAATTTTAATAATCGTAGTAACCACTGCCTAGTTTTCGCGGCGCTGGTCCCACCATGCCAATCGCTTCAGGATATCGCGTTCATATCCCCGTGCATTGGGACGATAGATTTCCGGTCTGTCTGGCCCGCTTAATATGTCTGGAAAAAACGGCTGACCGCTGAAGGCATGCGGGAAATCATGGTCGTATCTGTATCCATCCTTGAAGCCCTGCGCCTTCATCAGTGCCGTTGGCGCATTGACCAGATGCTTTGGCGGCATGATTGAACCATGTGCCTCGGCAAGGTCCATGGCGGTGTAGAATGCCTTGTAGATTGCATTGGATTTGATCGCGGTGGCCAGGTATCCCACGCATTGTGCAAGTGCGGGCAGTCCTTCTGGTTCCCCGATCCGTTCAAACACAGCCGCGCAGGCGGCGGCCTGTTCGATGGCGCGCGGATCGGCAAGACCGACCTCCTCCGTCGCCATGACCATCAGGCGGCGCAGGATCGCGCGTGGTGGTTCCCCACTTCTGAGTAGCCGGGCCAGCCAGTAAAGTGCTGCCTGCACATCCGAACCCCGGATTGATTTCTGAAACGCGGACAGTAGCGCGTGATGAATGTCCGATCCCTTGTCGCCGGCATGTGCTTTGCGTTGTACAAGGGTATGAAGCTGTTCGGGCGTAACGGCGGCGTCTGGGCCGAGATCCGACAGTGCTTCGGCCATCACCAGCAGGTAACGCCCGTCGCCATCCGCCATGTTCAGCAGTTCGGTGCGCGCTTCCGCCTCAAGGGGAAGTGTATGGCCCAAATGCGCCTCCGCCCGTTCCAGCAGGATCGACAGGTCGTGTGTGGCAAGCCGTTCAAGCACCATGACCTGCGCCCTGCTGGCAAGTGCGCGATTCAGTTCAAAAGAGGGATTTTCGGTGGTTGCACCGATCAGGACGATGGTCCCGTCTTCCACATACGGTAACAGTGCATCCTGCTGTGCCTTGTTCCAGCGATGGATTTCATCGACGAACAGGACCATGCCCTTTGTCTGCCCCTGCTGGCGAAGGCCCTGCGCCCGGGCGAGTGCTTTTTTCAGGTCTGCCATACCTGACATGACGGCGGAAATCTGTTCAAACGCCATGCCCGAACGCGCGGCGAGTATGCGTGCCAGCGTGGTTTTCCCCGTGCCCGGAGGGCCCCAGAAAATCATGGATGACAGGCGCCCCGATGCCACCATGCGGCCAATGGGCCGATCTGGGGCCATCAGGTGGGCCTGGCCGATGACATCCTCGATCCGTTCCGGACGCAGGGCTTCGGCAAGGGGACGGGGCGCTACGGTCTCGAACAGGGATGTCACGTTTTCTCCATGGTGTTCATGTCTATGCCGGATTATGCATTTTCCAGATGCGTTTCAGAAGACGGAAGCCCTACATTTATGTTCCCTGTTCTGTCGTCCCTGATAAAGGATCGGATCATGTCATCTTGTCGCCTGGGTCGTCATGGTATCGTGCTCTCACTGTTTCTGGGGGCATCATTCTGGCATATGGCCGCACAGGCCGCCCCACGGCCAGAGGCGCTGCAACTGCCAGCGGGGTTCCATATTGCTACTTATACCAGTCATGTCCCCGGTGCGCGTGAAATGGCGCTTGGTGATCGGGGGACGATTTTTGTCGGCTCCATGGGGGTGGGCAAGGTCTATGCCCTGACAGACGGGGCAGACGGCCATGCGCCACAAGTGCGGGTGGTGGCCCATGGCCTGAACCTCCCGGTTGGTGTGGCCTTTCATCAGGGGGATCTGTATATTTCCGATACTCGCCGGATTGTCGTCCTCCGGGGGATAGAGGACCGGTTGGACCACCCGCCCACACCGCAAACGGTCGCGGATAACCTGCCCTATCGTGCGGGGGACCATTCATGGAAATTCATTGCGTTTGGACCAGATGGCAAGCTGTATGTTCCGATTGGCGCACCGTGCAATGTTTGTGATATCGGGCATGAGTTCGGTCGTCTGATCCGCATGAATCCCGACGGCACCGGGCGTGAGGATGTGGCGTATGGCATCCGTAACACCGTGGGATTTACGTGGCAGCCCGGAACGGGCGCCCTGTGGTTTACCGATAATGGCCGCGATATGATGGGCGATGACATCCCATCTGATGAGCTGAACCGTATTGACAGGGTTGGGCAATCCTTTGGCTTTCCATATTGCCATCAGGGCAACATTCCTGATCCTGTCTATGGCAAGGGTCATCCATGTGACGGGTTTACACCGCCTGTCCTCAGGCTGGGCGCACATGTCGCGGCCCTCGGGTTACGGTTTTACGAAGGAACGATGTTTCCCGCAATGTATCGTAGTGGCCTGCTGATTGCGGAGCATGGGTCATGGAACCGTTCCCGTCTGTCAGGATACAGGGTGGTGGCAGTCCCTGTCAGTGCGGGTGGCGGCGTAGGGCCAGCCTCTGTCCTTGTAGACGGTTTTCAACATGACGAGACCCCGTGGGGGCGGCCTGCGGATGTACAGCCCCTGCCCGATGGCAGCGTCCTTGTCAGTGATGACCTGGCCGGTGCGATCTATCGTCTGACCTATGATGGACATGCGGGTTGAAATGGGGATGGCAGAATATCCGAACACCATAAAATTCGGATATTTCAGTAACGGTATGTAAAAAATAAATAAACCACTGACGGGGAATGAGTAATTCGCGAATGTATTTTATAATATTTTCCACGAAAAAGTGTAAATTCAAAAACCGTGATGGTCATATTTAGAGACTGTTTGAAAAGGCAGGCGTAATAACATACTGAAATCATAAAGGTTTTTGGTGAATTTTTTCAAAAAGATTCAGAAGACGCCGCCTTTTTTCAAAAAGGCGGCACCCAAAAACTTTTCCTGTTTTTTTTCAAACAATCTCTTAATCTGTGTGCTTGATCGATTCTGCACCCAATCCGATTTGAAGCATCTGTCTGGAAATTATCTTGTCGCCATAAGAGTCCGGTGGGTGTTCTGTAATGTTTGCAAAAAGCAATCCTCACAAAACACCTGTGAAATTTAGTCCCGTTTCTCTCAGGGCTGCGCATTCATCAGGGCCAACCCCTCTGCGACCGAGACGAACTCTCCGCCCGTATCAACACGTTCCGCGCCAAAGCGACGGGTGAACAGGTCCCGCACCGCAGGTACGAACGATGTGCCACCGGTCAGGAAAACGCGGTCTATCGCGCTTGCAGGCAGCGCCGCACGTTCAAGGGCGTTTTCAACGGCCGCATCAAAGCGATGCAGGTCCGGGGCGATCCAGTTTTCGAATTCGGTGCGTGTGATTGTACGATTGATGTGAATATCCCGGTGATCATATGTCAAGATCGTGCGGTCGGCCTGTGACAATTCCCGCTTTGCCGCGCCCACGGCACGATAGAGTGCCTGTCCCTGCTGATCATCAATCAGGTTACGCAATGCAAGTAGTCGATCCGGTTCTGAGGCCGTGCGCGCCACTTCCGAGATATCGCGCAGAGTTTGTGGCGTGCGCATCAGGGCAAGGCGATGCCAGCGGCCAAGGCTTGCATACCATTCCGCCGGGACCGGCAGTGGTGCGCCACCCATCACGCGATAAGTGGTATGCCGTCCCAGTTCAGGGGCAATGACATTATCAATGATACGGTAATCGAACTGATCGCCTGCGATGCCAACACCGGAATATCCTAATGGTGTTGCCCGATGCGGGGTATCGGGGTCGAAACGCAGGATGGAAAAATCACTGGTGCCCCCACCGAAATCCCCCACCAGCACGGTGGCTGGTGTGCCAAGGCGGCGGGCGAAGCGCCACCCTGCGGCTTCGGGTTCGAGGGCTACATCGATATGGTGAAACCCTGCGGCACGGAAACTGTCGCGCAATCGCTGCTCCCCAAAGGCATCATCGACGCCGTCCCCCGCGAAATGCACTGGGCGGCCCACCGTGGCGGTGACTGTGGCGGGATCAATTCCGATCGTGCGCATCAGACAACCCAGAAAGCGCGCGATCATCATCTCCAGCGTCATGACATGCCCAAGCAGGCGCGTCTGGCGAAAGGAGGCCTGCGCCAGATAGGATTTCATGGACATGATCAGGCGGCTTTCGGCCGGATCCTCCAGATAGGCATCGATAGCTGCGGCACCTATGGCTTCGCACAGGCTGATGCGCCCTGCCTGCGTTTCCTCATGCCACAGGCACAGCAGCGAACGGCAGGTTTCCGTGGCCTCGTGATGGGGAAAGGAAAAGCGTGCCGGATGGGGGTGCCCATTTTCATCCAGCAGGACAACAACAGTGTTGGTCGTGCCGAAATCAATGCCGAGCCTGATGCTCTGGGGGGATCCGATGGAAGACATGGCGCCTCAATAATCATCCATCTGCTGTATGTCCATCCATCGTAACATCAGTTGCCTCAGGCCAGGGGCTCATTGTTCAGCAAGGCATGGGCCAGACGGTTGTGTCGTTCGGCAAGCATTCCCGTATCACATGTCAGCAGATGTCCGTCACGTACGACGACCTGTCCGTTGATGATCGACAGTGCCACATTGCGCGGGGTGCAGAACACAAGGGCTGCGACAGGGTCCACCAGCGCCCCGGCATATTCGATGCCACGCATGTCAAAGGCGACAAGGTCCGCCGCCATGCCCGGCGACAGATGCCCGATATCATCACGTCCCAGGACGGTGGCCCCCCCTCGTGTCGCAAGTTCGAGAACGGTGCGTGCCCCCATCATGGGGGTATCGTCCCCATTATCACGCAATCGCGAAACAAGCATCGCCTGGCGTGCCTCTGCCAGCATGTGGCTGCTGTCATTGGAGGCCGAACCGTCCACCCCCAGCCCTATGGGCACACCATGGGCCATCATGTGGCGCACGGGCGCAATGCCTGACCCCAGACGCATATTGGAACATGGGCAGTGGGCAACGCCTGTCCCGCTGCGCCCAAAACGTTCAATGCCGGCATGATCCAGACGGACGCAATGTGCATGCCATACATCTGGCCCAAGCCAGCCCGTATCCTCGGCATATTCTGCCGGAGTCATGCCAAAAGTTGCGCGGCTATATTCGATATCGCTGGCGTTTTCAGCAAGATGGGTGTGGAGCCTTGTGCCCGTTGCACGCGCCAGTGCTGCTGATTCGCGCATCAGATCCCGACTGACGGAAAATGGCGAACAGGGGGCCAGGACAATGCGTCGCATCGCAAGGCGGGAGGGATCATGATATGTTTCGACCACACGTTGCATATCATGCAGGATGGTTTTTTCATCCTCCACCAGACTGTCGGGGGGCAGTCCCCCCTTGCTTTCACCAACACTCATTGCGCCACGGGCGGCATGAAAGCGCATGCCCATCGTGGTTGCCGCCTCAATCTGGTCATCAAGGCGGCTGCCATTCGGGAACAGGTACAGATGGTCACTACTGGTGGTGCAGCCCGAAAGAATCAGTTCCGCCATTGCCGTGCATGTAGAAACCCGGATCATGTCCGGCGTCAGGCGTGCCCAGATGGGATAGAGCGTACGCAGCCAGCCGAACAGGGAGACATCCTGTGCTTCGGGCACGGCACGGGTCAGGGTCTGGTACATGTGGTGATGGGTGTTGACCATGCCTGGCATGACCACATGACCTGACATGTCCATGACCTCGTCCGCGGTGGGCGGTACCTCGTCGGCCATGCCAACACGTGTGATCTGCTGGTCCTGTATCAGGACCCAGCCCCCGGCGATTTCACGTCGCTGCGTATCCATCGTCACAAGCATCAGCGCGTTTTTAAGCAGTATGGAATGGGGCATGGATTTCTTAACCAATGTGGGCGTTGTACGTTGTCCTATAGCGGGATCGGCATGAAATGTGCACCCATGTCATGGAAACAGTATGGGAATTAGTCAGGGGGATGGACATGATTTTGGAACAAGTCACTGACAAAAAACGATAAAATTCTTTAACAGTCAGTTTTCTCCAAAAGGGGAAGGCGTGTGAACCCTATTAAAAAAAACTTTATAGACCGTTTGAAAAATCAGGCTCGATAACATCTGGAATTACATAAGGTTTTTGGTGAAGATTTTCCTAAAAATCTTCAAAAGACGCCGCCTTTTTTAAAAAGTCGGCACCCAAAACTTTTCTTATTTTTTGTCAATGATTTGGTTTAAAATAATCTCTTACCAAAAAATGCGTGAATATAGCTAAGAAATATGGGTTTCCCTGTCTTCAGCAGCCTGCCGAAAGGCGTGGCCCTTGTGACATTTTTTGAAGAATTCTCGCATGGGCTTTATGAATCCTCTTCTTTTATCAGGGTATTGTTAAAACCATTTCTTATCGTTCACGCACGGCTTCCGGCATACCTAATGGACCTGTTCTGGTTGCGGATGGATGTCCGTTCTGTTGCGCCATGTGGTTCTGGATGCGATGGGTGGGATGTGGCGCCGGTGCAGGATGATGGGTCATCCCCTCCATCCCTTCCATCCCCTCCATATGTTCCATTCCCTGCATATCGTGCATCTGCATCGCCGGAGTGGTGGCTGCATGGGCGTAAGGGGCCATCAGGAAGATCGTGCCCATAATGGTGGAAAGGGCAAAAAACCGGGAACCATGTTTCATCATTGCTTTGTAATCCTTATTTATACAGGAATATTTTTTCATATCTTGGGGGAACCAGCCCTGCCCTGCCTTCAGAACCATGTCCGTAGCCCGAATGTGAAATTCAGGTCATGCAGGTCATGTTCGCCACGCGCCCGTGCCAACGTTGTGGCCTGATTGAATGTGCCGCTATAGGTGACGCCAATATAGGGGGCGAGTTTGCGATGCCATTCATAACGCAGCCTCAATCCTGTATCGATATCAGACAGGCCCCGTCCGTTCGCCCGACCCGGATCGGATTGTGAGTAGAAATTAAGTTCGACCTGAGGTTGAAGGATCAGGCGGTTGGTCAGCAACAGGTCATATGATCCCTGCAGGCGGCCGGCTGCGCCACGATCGCTGAAATAAGCGGTCGCTTCCACGTCAAAGAAATAAAGCGCCAGCCCTTCTATCCCGACCGCACCCCATGCGCGGGTGGGACCATTGTCGATATCCATCCGAACCCCGGTCTGGACATCGAAATAGCGCGAGATGGCACGATCATACAGAATTTCATGATCGCCGTCGCCAAACTTTCCGTTCGTACCCACCGTACCTTCGGATTTCAGCCACAGCTTGTTGTAATCCGTGCCGACCCACGCCTGTCCGTCATATCGGAACTGTCCCCCATTGGCGTTATAGCGTGCCTCGAACTCATCAAGCAGGGCATGGGCATAGAGATTATGATCCATGACCGGTGGCATTGCGTTGACATAGGCAACAGGGGCAGAAGACAGCCCTTTTTTCTGCACGCCACTATTTTTCATGGTGTGGGCCTGTGCCATCGGGGTGACGGCCTGTGCATGAAGGGAGAAGACGGGGATACATGGTAATATCGTGGCAATGATGAACATGTGTTTCATGACACGATGACCGTGCGGAACATGCCCAGTTCCATATGATAGAGCAGATGACAGTGATAGGCCCACATCCCTGGTTCATCGACGGTGACAAGGTAGCTCAGTCTCTCGCCTGGCTTGACGATGATCGTATGTTTATAGGGACGGTACTCCCCCTGCCCGTTTTCCAGTTCACTCCAGAATCCATGCAGGTGGATCGGATGTTCCATCATCGTGTCATTGATCACGATGAACCTGACCCGTTCGCCCAGCGTGAGGCGGATTGCGTCCGCTTCGGAGAATTTTTTACCGTCGAACCCCCATATGAAGCGCTGCATATTGCCCGTCAGATGCAATGTGATCTCACGCGATGGTGGTCTGGGGTCCGCGCCTGCGATGGTCGCGCGCAGATCGGCATAGGTCAGGACGCGGCGGCCATTATGATCCAGCCCATCCCCTGCTTCTGCCAGGCGGTTGATGGGCATCATGGCGATGCTCTGTACTTCCACACCAGGGCGCAGGCGTGGGGTGGCATGGGCGGGCATATCATGCGTCATGTGTGACATGTCCATGCCTTCCATTTCCTTGGACTTAGGCGAAGATGGGGTATGCATGTCCATATTCCCCATCCCCATGTCCGTCATGGTGCGCAGTGGGCGTGGGTCCATCGGGGGGATCGGCCCAGAAACTCCTGCACGGGTCGCAAGCGTACCACGTGCATATCCGGTCCGGTCTTCGGCCTGTGCGAAGATGGTGTATGGACCGGACCCGCGTGGGGTGACCAGAACGTCATAGGTTTCCGCCGTACCGATGCGGAATTCATCTATTGTTACAGGTTCGACTTCGTTGCCATCGGCCTGTATGACCGTCATCTCCAGCCCTGGGATGCGGATATCAAACAACGTCATGGACGAAGCGTTGATGAAACGCAGTCGTATGCGTTCTCCCGGCCCGAACAGGCCCGTCCAGTTGGCCTGTGGCGAGTGCCCGTTCAGAAGGTAGGTATAGATGATACCTGACACATCAAGGATGTCGGTCGGCGCCATGTTCATCCCGCCCCATTGCAGACGGTCATGCAACGTTGCCGATATGCCCTTGTGGCGCATGTCATGGAACAGGGTTCCGACCGTGCGCTGGCGGAAATTGTAATAGTCGCTGTCGAATTTGAGGTTGGAGACGATGTCTGCTGGGGCCACGTCTGTCCAGTCGGACAGGACCATCACATATTCACGGTCATAATGATGGGTTTCCCCATGTCTGGGGTCGATGATGATCGCCCCATACATGCCCTGCTGTTCCTGAAAGCCGGAATGGCTATGATACCAGTAGGTGCCACTCTGGTGCAGGCGAAAGCGGTAGGTGAATGTCTCGCCCGGGGGAATGCCGGCAAAGCTCAGTCCCGGCACGCCATCCATGGCGGCAGGCAGGCGGATGCCGTGCCAGTGGATGGAACTGTCTTCATGCAGGTGGTTCGTGACATTGAGTTCAACAGTGTCCCCCTGTCGCCAGCGCAGGATCGGGGCCGGGATGGAACCATTGACCCCCACGGCACGGACGCGGTGTCCTGTCATGTTGGCGTGCAGGCGTTCAATGCCCAGGTCAAAGCGGGTGGACGGCGTGGCGGCAGGTTGCCCCGTCATGGGGGATTGCGCACGGGCATGGGGGCTTGTGCCTGCGGTCACAAGCGCGCCCCATATGCCTGCGCCGGTTACGAAACGACGGCGCGTCAACGCCCCGCCTTTCGCATGCGATACAAGTGTCATGGATAGATATCCGCCAGAAAATATGGACGGTACCGTGTCTTCCCATGCGGGAAGTCCGGTTCCGAAACGGTCAGGAAGGGATCAGACCGTTTTTCTGGGGGGTGGAAGTGCGGGGGCGGATGCCACCCCACCTGCACCAATGGCATAACGGCTGCCAAAGGTCACTGTGTCTGCACGTGCCTGCATCAGTGGCACAAAACCTGGTGTCACCGCCCAACCGGTCATGCAGGCTGGACCCGACAGGCAGCATCCTGCATCGCCATGTTTGCAGGATTGGTGTGTGTCGCACGGCTGGTGATGATGGCATTGGGGGGAGGATTGATGGACGCCTGGCATTGCCGCCATCGCCGGGGTCGCATATGTGGCCGGGGCGTTTGTATCCCGGGCGTGTGTATCAGGCATCCCCTCGATACCAGTGGGGCTGGGTGCAGCATATACCGGCACGACAGACAGCAGCATCCCGACCTGAAAGAACAGGCAGGCCATCATATACCGCCACTTTTTTGCGCCGATCGCGTTCACACCCGTTTCCCTGCCATCCACAGGACTTCTTTGACATGCCCCGGTGGGACAATCGGCATCATAGCATGTCGCCGGGTGCCTATGTCCACCCCTCCTTTCGTATATGCACGTCAGATATGTGCATCCGCATTATGTTTACCACATGCGCCAGGGTGCGTTGCGTGTTTCCCATAGATGTTCCAGATGACGCTTGTCACGCAGGGTATCCATGGAATGCCAGAATGCATCATGTTTGAGCGCCATCAACTGCCCATCGCTGGCCAGGCGCTCCAGCGGGGTGCGTTCGAAAACGGTTTCATCATCTTCCAGATACCCAAAGACCGAAGGTGACAGCACGAAAAAGCCACCATTTACATAACCGGGTTCGATGGGCTTTTCACGGAAGGCTTCGACGCATCCATTGACGATTTCCAGTGTGCCAAAACGCGCCGGGGGCTTGACCGCCGTGACGGTTGCAACACGGCCGTGGCTGTGATGGAATGCAACCGTCGTGCGCACATCTATTTCGGCGACCCCATCGCCATATGTCATGCAAAACGCTTCATCCTGCAGATAGGGTTGCAGGCGTCGCAGACGACCACCCGTCATGGTATCAAGCCCGGTATCCACCAACGTTACACGCCATGGTTCGGCACTGCGTTTCAGGGTGACAATAGTATCGTTTTGCATATCAACCGTGATATCCGATGACAGGAGATGGTAATTGGCAAAATACTGCTTGATCATCTCTGCCTTGTAGCCAAGGGGAATCACAAAATCATTGATCCCCGCATGGGAATAGATTTTCATGATGTGCCACAGGATGGGACGTCCCCCGATTTCAACCATAGGTTTTGGCCTGCTGTCGGTTTCCTCCATCAGGCGTGTTCCATAACCACCGGACAGGATAACGGCTTTCATGATCACTGCTCTCCATTCAGGTCTCAGGTAAAATTTGACAGCCTGTGACGTTGCACACCTTTTGTCGCATGTATGTTCATGTCGGCAGGTTCAATCGGCGGCGCACGGTCACGCCAACACTCGGCAGGCCCCGGCGAAGCCATTGTCCCATGCCGATCTCCCCTCCCTCACAACGGAACCTCCAGTTGGAGACCATGTGTTCCATGACCTGGAGAGGGTAGAAATCCTCAAAGAAATCAAGCCCGTTCGTGGCTGCGAAACACTCCGCCAGAAATGAGCCGCGTGGCGGGGCAAAGCGTTTCCATATGCCAATGCGCACCATCTGGTCATTCCACAGATGAAGCGTATAGGCGGATGCGCACAGTTTTTCGCATTCCTGCCGGTATTGCGGCAGGAGGATCTTCCATGCTTCCCGGAAATGGATGGGAAAGAAATATTGCGGGGCATAGGATTCCTGCATGATCACCTGTTTTCCGAACAACGATGTCAGCAGACGCGGGCCTGTCGCCCCCCAGACCAGATCGCGATCCCGCAACGCCAGCGTTTCATTGACCAGATGATCAAGTTTGGGATGATTGCGTTCCAGGCGCATGATCGCGCCACACACCGAAGTCGGGTCTTCTTTGGCAAGGAGCATGTCCCATCGCGGCAGGTCGATGCGGCGCAGCATGAGTATGTCCGCATCGACCCATATGTGATCAGTCCGGCGCGACAGTTCATAGCGGAACAGGTCGGAAAAATGGCTGAGGTTCGGCTTTCCCCTAATCAGGAAACGCATCATGTTGGCCGGATCGGTAATGTCGCGCGCATCACCATTTATCACACCCGCAGGGAGGTTCTTGACCGCTTCGTAACTATAGACGGTGAAGGTATACCCATGCGCCACATAGGAATTGAGGCAGGCAGCCTCATATGCCGAAATGGTTTCACTGCCCCAGAACGTGGCGAATGTCGGTTGGAAAATGGTCATGGATTCTATCCTGCTGCCGCATGCTGGCTGATGATGACCTGCCTTGGGGTCATCTGACCCATCTCAGGTCCTGTCCCAGATATCCTGCATCCATCATGTTCTTCAGCGCATGCAGGCGTATCAGGGAGGAATTGCGAAAATTGCGGTCGGAAAAGCCAATGCCCCGCAGACCTGAAATGAGTTCGGCGATGGTCTCCGACAGGCTGACCCTCGGAACGAAATCAGGTGCAATATTCTGGAAAAAGGAAAAATCAACCTTGTAAGAACGTCGGTCTGGCGGGGCCTCGGTGTTAATACGCACCGAGGTGCCTGGCAGATGCTGTGCCACGGCCTCGGCAAGGTTACGGACAGTATGGTTCCAGGCATTACTGCCTGCATTGACCACAAGATGCCGTTCCCCTTTGCGTGTTATCGCCCATTCGAGCGCGCGTGCCATATCCCGCACATGGATCAGCGGACGCCAGGGCGTTCCATCGCTCAGGACAGTGATATCCCCACAGGTCAGGGCGCTGGCGACAAAATCATTTACTACGAGATCAAGTCGTAGGCGATCTGAGAAACCACAGGCCGTTGCAAAACGCAGGCAGGTAATGGCCATTTCACCTGCATCCATGTGCATCAAGGCACGTTCAGTCTCTATTTTCGAGCGGGCATAGGCGGTCAGGGGTTCGACCGGATCACTTTCCTTGCGTGGCAGGCCACCCGCTACGCCATATACACTGCAACTGGAGGCAAACGCGAAGTGCTGCACGCCAGCACGGGCGGCCATTTGGGCCAGATGCAGGCTGCCGCCACGGTTTATCTGGTCAGTTACTTCCTCAAATCGCGATCCCATTGGATCGTTTGAAATGGCGGCCAGATGCACGACTGCATCCGTTCCATTCAGGAAAGGAGCAGGAATATCGCGTACATCCCCAAAATATTGCGCATCAAGCATAATTTCCGGGAACGGACCGGATGTGGTCAGGCATTGGCCAAACAGGCAACTGTCATATCCCACAAGTATCGCCGTCGGGAATCGATCCCGCAGATGTCGTATGACGACTGGACCGACATAGCCCATATTTCCCACAATGAGTATGCGCATATTTTTCTTATGCTCCAGAGGGAGGTAAACTGTCTCAGGTTACGGATATTGCAGCCATGCGAAAAATGTTCCCAAAATTTTAGGACATTCCATACATCGGCACATATGTGCCACATCATCCTCGGATGACGGTTTTTGTGCGCATGTTCCCTTTATCGTCTATTCTGTCTTGATCTACGACGACGAACGTCATTTCTTCGATCGGGTTTTATGTTCTATAAAACAAATTTCAAATGAACCTATACAATGTTTCAAACCTGTCAGATATCTGGTTTTTTGCGCATATATGCAGAATTAAAGAAACCGTGTTAGTTCGACAACGTTCTATAGGAGGCTTGGGAGCGTAAGAACGTTATAAATACGAAGAAAATAAATCTATAAATTTCAAAATTATCAGGAATATATTATTTTTTATTGCCGGTATCTTGTTTCAAGGTGAACTCTGGGACAGGGAATGATGACCCCATGGAATCTGAAAATATATTTGTGCCTTCCAGGTGTCCGCATCATGGAAAGGCCCTTGTAACTGGGGCGGGGAGTGGTATTGGCCGTGCGGTTGCCTCTGCTTTATGCCATGCCGGTTATCATGTTATTCTGGTGGGGCGGAAAAGTATTCCGCTGAATCTGTTGGCAGATCAACTTGGGAAAGATGTTACGACTGTCTGTCCCATTGATATTACGGATGAAGATGCTCTTCCTGCCCTTATACGCAATATCGAGTCACTTGATGTCCTCATCCATTCTGCTGGAATGTTCCATGGGGGGCTCATTTCCGAGATCTCCAATGATATGAATATTTTACTTCATCATGTAAATGTCGATGCCCCGCTATGTCTTTCAAATCTATTATTGCCTGCCTTGGAAACGGCGGGTGGACAGGTGGTATTTCTTAATTCGACAGCATCGTTAGGCGAGCGTGTTTCGATGGATGCGTATGCAGCAAGCAAGCAAGCTCTGAAACAGGGGGTTTCACGCTTTCGCGAAGAGAGCCGCGGGCGCGGCATCCGCATACTGAATGTCTATCCTGGCCGGACAGCAACCCCAATGCAATCCGAGGTTTTGCGTCATGAAGGTCGGTCGGATATGAGGATCCCGCTTCTTCAGCCAAAGGACATTGCGGATGTCATCTTAGGATGCCTTTCTGTACCACGAAGCGCGGAAATCACGGATATCGTGATCCGTCCACCAGATCTGCCAAGGGATTAAAAAAGACGAAGATTCTGTATATATGCGCATATTATGATGGTTTATAAATAATATTTTTTAAAACAGGAAACTTTCTCTCTGGGGCACTCTTTAGCACGCATCCTGGGGTATGCCGTTGTACTTTGGAAAATGCCATAAGCGTGATCAGAAGAAGATGATTTTTGAACCGACCAAAATATTTGGTGTCCAGAAAATCACTCTCCCCCGTCATTGCGACGAACGGGGATCATTTGGACGTATATTCGATCAGGGTTGCTTGTTGGAAAATGGGATATCGTGCGATTTTATACAGACAAGTATTTCACGCACATCCTATGCAGGTACATTACGAGGACTCCATTTTCAGCGGCCACCCTATGCAGAAGCTAAATTGGTGCATTGTCTGCGGGGGGAGATATATGACGTTATATGTGACCTTCGTCCTGATTCACCTACATATCTGTTATATGAAAGTTTTTATCTGAGTTTTTCTAGTAATGAAATGGTTTATATTCCGCCAGGTTGTGCCCATGGGTTCATGACACTCAATGATGATGTTGAGGTATTATATGCCATGTCAAGCATATATATGCAAAGTCATGCATCAGGTGTCAGATATAACGATCCGAGACTTGGGATTTCATGGCCACGACCAGTCACTTATATTTCAGAAAAAGACCTGAATTGGCCTTGTTATGAAACAAAAAATGCAACGATTCCCTGAAATACTACATCCCTCCCCGTCACTCGGTATAATGGATCATCACCATGGACAATTTAACCCATTCCGCCCCCCATAATCGTGTTCATGTTCATTCGAGTATTCCCTACTCATCGACGGGGGCATGCCGTTTATGTGCTACCCCTCTCCGGCGGAGTGTTGCTGATCTAGGGCTTTCGCCACTGGCGAATTCATTTATCAAACCTGAGCTGCAGAATACAATGGAGGCATTCTACCCTCTCCATGCGTTTGTATGTGAAAAATGTTTCCTGGTACAATTGTCTGAATTTGAATCCCCTCAATCCATTTTTGGGGATTATATCTACTTTTCGTCATATTCCGCCAGTTGGCTCCAGCATGCAAAGAGATATGTCGCACAGCAAAGGGCGCGTTTCTCGCTAAATACTGAATCTTTGGTCGTGGAAATTGCAAGTAATGATGGATATCTTTTGCAATATGTGAAGGATGCTGGAATTAGAAGCCTGGGAATAGAACCCGCCGCGAATGTAGCAGAAATTGCAATTGCAAAAGGTATCCCCACTGAAGTCGCTTTTTTTGGCGTACAGACTGCAATGCGGTTGAAAGGAGCAGGATATGCGGCTGACTTGATGGTGGCCAATAATGTTGTTGCGCATGTCCCTGACCTTCATGATTTTCTTGAAGGGTTCAAAATTCTTCTTGCGCCCGGAGGAGTGATAACATTTGAATTTCCGCACCTATTGAAATTGATGCAGGAATATCAGTTCGATACCATTTATCATGAACATTTTTCCTATATCTCTTTGCTGGTTATCCGTCGCGCACTATTTAATCATGGATTGCGTGTTTTCGATGTCGAGCAGCTTCCTACGCATGGGGGATCCTTGCGGGTTTATGCGACGCATGAAGAAAATACGACATTACAGGAAAATCCTGCCGTCAATGCACTTTGTATGGAAGAACGTGAATTCGGCCTTGAATCCCTTGATACATATGATCAATTTTCAAAATCTGTTGTGAATATAAAATGCAATATTCTTCAGTTTCTTATTGATGCTCATCACAATGGAAAAGTTGTTGTTGGGTATGGTGCGCCGGCCAAAGGGAATACGCTTTTAAATTATTGTGGCGTTGGGCCAGAATTGCTTTCCTTTACGGTCGATGCCAGTCCACATAAACAGAATATGCTGTTGCCTGGCACGCGCATTCCGGTCCTTGCCCCGGATGCAATCCGCGAAAAGAAGCCTGATTTTGTCTTGATCCTTCCATGGAATCTGAAAAACGAAATCATTGATACCATGTCGTATATTCGTGAATGGGGTGGAAAATTTGTAACCTCGATACCGGGCATAGAAATATTATGACTGATGAATGTCCGTTGACATATATATCTAAACCATATCAGGGAATTCAAAGGTGGTTCGTACACCTAAATATGCGATCCTGTTTCGTACTCATGTATGGGACAGCTTTGTCGAACGCCAGTTTCTTCGTCTTCGATCAATGATCGGAAATGGCGACTTATTCATTGTTGCCAATAATACATCAGGAAAATGTCGTATCCCGGACAATTTTCCTGTTGTTATTTTCCATGAAGCAGATTTTCGTGATCAGGGATTAGAGTTTGGGGTCAAGGTAAACCCCATGTGGTATAATGTAGATTATGCATTATATTTTTTTGCCGATCGATATGATAAATATGATTACTATATATTGTTTGAATATGATGTCCGTGGAAACATAAATTTTGATCGCCTGATGGAAAATATATGTCGCGATGGAAGTGACCTTGTCGGATTGACCTCAAAAGACATATTCAGGGAATGGTATTTTTACCGTTCCTGCAGTGATCTTTATAGGGAACGGGATCTGACGAAGACATTCCTGCAGATAGGTATTTTCTCCAGGAGGGCCGTAAGTCTTCTTTATCAACGCAGGCTGGCGTTATCGGAACAGTTCAGATCAGGATCCCTGAAATATTGGCCACATTGTGAAGCGTTTATTCCGATTGAAACCAGATTGGCAGGGTATCATTATACTGAGCTGTCAAAATATCTAGATGTTCGACGTTATAGCCATGAACCGGCATATCTTGAAGAAGATACTCATATGCTCTTGGAAAACGAAGTTGTTCATCCTGTTCTGGATCGGGAACGCTACATTGCAAGTACGATCCGATATGAAGGGCGACCTGAGAAATTTTTTGTTCCGAAGAGTATTTTTGGAAAAAGGCTTCGTCGTTTTCCTGTCAGTACCTATATCTTCCCGCTTTTCTTGGCGTTGTGGCACCGCATACGAATGCTGCCTGCGGGGATCATGGGAAAGGTATTTCCTTAATTAAAATAAAAAATAACAATTCTAATATTCTTAAGAGGAAGGGTCTGGGGATGCGATATGTTTCATGGACAATCATGGCCCTACTTTTGGTTGGGTTGGCTGTTCTTCCACGAAATATTATAGCCGCCACCGCCCCTGCCAGTATTGATATTGCCAGAGACCTTCCCGCCGCGCTGCAATCCTGTTACGCGGGACATGGTACATGTGTTCTTAATCTTGGGGGACGTACCGTGCACCTTGCCCATGGTATCCTGATCAATCCACTGCGTGTTACGTTACAGGATGGGCGGATTGATGCATCTGCCCTGCCGGCAGGTGACGCGGCAATCACGGTCAGTACTGATAGCGAGACAACCCCGGATTATGGAACATTCGTTCATTATATTAAGGGTATCCGCCTTATTGGTAATGAAAATGTGGATGGTATTGTCTTTAACAGTGTGCATCACAACAATATTCTTGCCGCGGCAATGACATTGGAAAGTATGTCAATTTCAGGTTTCCGACGCGCAATCACTTTTTCCAACCATTCCTATGGATTTGGTCTCTCGCACATACAGATATTTAATAACAAAGTTGGAATCTATACCGTAAATGGTGCGGAAGATGCTGGGGAACGCATGACTTTTGTTGACGTGGGTGTTTTTAATAACCAACTGGGTATTGATGATGAAGGTGGGTTTGAAATGGACTGGCTTGGGGGGCACTGGGATTATAACAGCAAAACGGCGATCCTGTCGGCCCTTGTCGAATTTGACGGACATATTGAAACCGGTCCATCTGACCAGCCGGTGATTGAACTGCGGGCGTTACCCAACATGGTGGCTGCACAATTATTCATGACGCCGGGGTCATTTGTGATGGTCAATGGATATAACGGGAAACCGACAGCAGATGCATGGATTTCATCACATAGTGAGTATAATATAGTACAGTTTCCATTTAATACATGGGGAGTTACTGGAAAAATGGGTGTCATGCAAGGGCCTGGAAAGGTTATTGGGTCCGCAATCGGAACCTTTATTCCACATTAAGGATATTTCCCCGATAGAAAGGTATATCGTCCCAATGGAGAACCTCCCTGATATACTTTATAACCATGTCAAAGATATATTCCCTATTTTTCGCAGTATAACCGGCAGGGGAATAAGAAAGACACTGGGATATATCGCTACGAGAGTTAAAAATTTTTCCATCTACCATATCCAGTCCGGTACTAAAGTGCTGGATTGGACTGTGCCAGATGAATGGAATGTCTATGGCGCGACCCTTCGTCGTACAACTGGCGAAGTGGTGATTGACTGGGCATGGTGTAATCTTCATCTGATGCAATATAGTATTCCGGTATGCGCACGTGTTTCACGTAAGGATCTGGAAAAGCATCTGTACTGGCTGTCGGATCAGCCCGACCTTATCCCTTATCGGACATCCTATTACAAAAAGGACTGGGGATTTTGCCTTTCCGCCCATCAATATGCACAGTTGACGGATGATGAATATGATGTGGAGATCCGGACTGAACTTGGCCCCGGGCACCTCAGTTATGGTGAAGTTGTCATTCCCGCGACTATGACGGCAGGTGATGAGGCTGATGAAGTCCTGTTTTCAATTCACTGCTGTCATCCCGCCCTTGCGAATGACAATGCATCGTCCATTGCAATAGCGGTCGAGGTAATCCGTGCGTTGCAGGAAACCGCTCATCGGCGCCTGTCCTACCGCTTTGTCTTCATTCCGGGGACCATAGGCTCAATAACATGGCTGGTCCGGAATGAAGACAGGATTGGCCGTATCCGCCATGGCCTGGTCATGAGCTGCCTGGGGGATGCGGGGAAGCCGACTTATAAACAGTCACGTCAGGGGAACGCCCCGGTCGATCGATATGCAGCTTATCTGGTGCAGACACGCTGGGGTGGGAAGGTCGTGCCATTCGAACCATATGGCTATGATGAACGGCAATATTGTTCGCCCGGGTTCAATCTGCCGGTGGGATGCCTCATGCGTTCTCCCAACGGGCAGTTCGAACAGTATCATACATCCGCCGATAACCTGGATTTCGTAACCCCCGAAGGGTTATACGCCTCCTTCGGTTTCATCATGGACCTTATATCCATGATGGAGACGGATTTTTATCCGCATAGCCTTGCGCCCTACGGCGAACCGCAACTGGGGCGCAGGGGGCTTTACAAGGCGATTGGTGGTGGGGATGGCGATGCATCCCCCCGTCCTGCCTTTGACCAGATGACCCTGCTCTGGGTTCTGAACCTTGCCGATGGGATGCATTCCCTGATGGATATCGCCCAACGTTCAGGTAAACCCTTTCCCGCTGTGGCAGCAGCGGCAGAGGCGCTGACGCTTGCAAAACTGATTGCGCGTGAACCAGCGCAGTCAGTCCCTATGCCGGCCGCCTCCAGCGTGTCACCAGACGGAACATCGGTCCAGTAAGGGTCGTGGATGTGACCGCAAGCACCATTAACGATGCATAGGCGAATTCAGATATCATGCCCTTGTTGTGCAAGATGGTGGCGGCAACGATTTCCATCAGCCCCTTGCATTGCAAGAGGGCCCCCATGCCAAGTGCCTGCTGGCGCGACATATCGGGTGATGGCGGATAAAGGACGACGGCCCCCATCTTGGTCGTAATGGAAATGACCACCAGCAGCAGTGAGGCAATAACGGACGGCCATGTCAGCGCCTCCCCATTGATGTGCATTCCGCTATGGCCAAAAAACATGGGCGCAAGCCAGAGCAGGGAAAACGTCCCCACCCGTTCCACAGGCAGGCGACGGACCCATTTGGGGGGCATGATCGCCCCTGCAAAATAGGCGCCGATTAATTCATGCAACCCGATCTGCATGCTGGCCCATGCACCACTTGCCAGCCATAGGGGAACTGCCGCCCATATGACCCATAACGGGGGATGTGGCAGGCGGTACGCGGCGGTACTGCTGATGAGTGCCAGTCCGCCAAGCACAGCCACAGCAATGAATTGTGTGATATGCCACCCATGAAAGGCACCAGGCCCTTCGGCCGCGAATTGCAGGCATGCCAGCCCGATCCACAGGGCCGCATCATCAACAATCGCCAGCCGTAACGCCAGATGCCCCATCGGACGTTCGGCGGGGGAAAGTTCGCGCACAACCCCGATCAGTACGGGTAACGCACTGACCGCAAGGCATAGCCCAATGGACATGGCACCAATCGTGGAACTGCCATGCGGGGTTTCCCAGCCATGCAATGGGAGGAAATAAAAATAGATCAGCACGGAGCCGATACAGAACGGAACCCCCAGGGCGACAAGCGCACTGCCTAACAGGCGTCCCATAGAGGGAGCGGTAAAGTTCTGGTTCGGGTCAACCCCGTCGGAGAACTGCCACATATCCAGCCCGGCCGTAAATGCCAGTACAAGGACGGCAATCCACCCGACATCTTCCCCATATTGCGATGGGATACCCCATGTTCCCACGGGATATTTCGTGACCGCAATCACGATCCCCACCAATATCGGAATTACGACAATCGGTATGGTTTTCTGTGACAAACGCCATAATAGTGAAGGAATAAAAACGAACAGGAGTACGTCCGCAAAAAAATGAAGAAGTTGATCCATATCGTTCTCTTTATTTTTAATTTATGCGAATGACATTATATATTAATATATCAGATATGCAAATGAAACATGGTTCATGTGTTTTTCGGATTTCCATCATCAAAGATGAAGATCAAATTTTTCATTTGCCGTAGATTCTATTGACAGAAAATATGATATCACAACCATGTCACATAGTGTCATGAAAATCAGTTTTCTGCCTGAGGGTTTTGAAATACTATCCTGAATAAAAAATATATTTATATATTTTCGTGCTGTAAAATGTCAGAACCTTGAGAAAAGCAGGCTGTTGTCAACAGGCCTTATTCCTGGCTGGTGCGGTTCTCTGTCACACAATCAGAGGCGGCGCGCCCGATCCCGTCAAGACAGCCCAGAACCCGCAGCAGCCACAGGTTATCCGGTTCCTGCCGCAGCATCAGCAGCACGCGGCGACGTGCCACGGATATCATGGCGATCCCTCGTCGACTGATCGGCCTGTATCGTGCCAGAGCCCGCATCAGCAGGGTCAGCGTCTGCGATGCTTCGTGACGTTGTTCACGTTTCAACTGCCGCAGCAGCAGGATATTAAGGCCAACCGCCGACAGCAGCAATGTCTGGCGTATGTCGCCTGCCGCAGTATGATCGGAAGTCCGTGCAGCATGCCGCACCAGGCGCCCGATCCGGTCCACGCTTGCGCCGATCCACCACTGTGGCGAAGGCGGCAGTGGCATGACACATAATCCGCGCAATTCCACCCGTATATGCCTACCATACCGCCCCCGTTCGTTGCGTGCATCAAAAGGTAGTACCAGACGGAATACCAGCAGGCTTAGTCCCACAGCAAGCACGGTATGCAGGGCTGCGTTCAGGAACGTGACCTCATCGACGCGAAGCTGGTTGCCGGGCATCAGCAGGTTCGGCATCAATAATCCATAGGCCGCCGCCGCCCCTGCCGTGGCGGGATTGTATTTTGCCAGTCCCCCAACGAACAGAAAAACCCCAAGGACGAGGGCCAGTACCTCATAATCCGCAAGATACGGAATAATCCACAGGTCAAGGCATCCTGCTGCAACAGCGGACCATATTGCCCCCGACAGGAAGCGTGAGGTTCCTACGACCGGGTTCTCGCGGGTTGCAAACAGGCCACATACCAGCGTCGTAATTGCAATAAATCCCATTCCCCCCGGCCATGCCGTCATTTCGTAAATCATGCCCGCGCCAACGATGGCGATTGCCCCCCGCAATCCGTTGTGAAAGGCAAGACGCAGGTCCCGATGGCCAGGCAGCCGGAAGCGGAAACGGTCATGCGGCGGGGGCATGAAAATGGCCTGGCAATGTGTGATGGCGGTGGCAAGGTCTGCCATTGCGTCACACAAAACGCTGTGTGTAATCCGGCGCGTTTCATCATTTTCGTATCTGGCCCGGTCCTGGAACAATGCATGTAACTGCGTTACGTGACGCAACAATGTGTCCAGCATGTTGCGTTGCAGTCGGCAGGATACCAGTCGATCACACAGTTGCAGCAACCTGCCGCGCGTATCCACCAGAAGTGGGTCTTTACTCAGTTCCGCGCGTTCCATGCTGCCCGACAGGCCAACAAGGCGTGTTACCATGATCGAGATATTGGCAAATACCGCCCGGGCATGATCACCCGCGTGCGAATGTCGTCCCATTTCAATGGCTGGGAATTCAATTCCATGATGGACGGAGACCATCATGTCCGAAAATTCCCCTGCGTGAATCAATGTTTCACGATCATACAGTACAATTTCACGCAGGAGGGATGCCAGGCGGTGCAGGACATCCTCTACCCGCGCCAGCATCGTGGCGCGGGCGCGCGATGCAAGGTTATGCGCGAACAGCAACGCCATGGCAGCCTCGCACACTACACCCAGAACGATATAGGTCGCGCGCGATACCGCGATGAAAAATACATTGTCAGGCTGCGACGCGGCGGCCACGGCAATAATCGAACAGGTATATCCGGACAGTACAAAGGCGTAAGATCTGAAGTTGACACTGAATGTCGCAAGAAAACTGCACAACCCGATCCAGGCTGCGACCGCCGGGAAAAACAGCCATGCCTGTTGTGGAAAGGCGGCAATGAACACCACGGCCGCAACGGCCCCGGCCAAGGTGCCGACAATGCGCCAGCGCGCCTTTGACATGCTTTCGCCACGGCGCACCTGTGCGACCGACCATACGGTGGCGACTGCCCACTGCGGACTGTCCAGTTCCATCCACAATGCGGCGGCCAGCGCGATAAGCGACGCCAGCGTATTGCGTGCGGCAAAGCCGATGGCTGGTAACGATGGGCAGTACAGCCAACGCAGCCTGTCACGACACGCCTGCCACGCGAAACGGGGCAGAGTGGTACTGGCAGAATACAGAAAGTACATCAGCAGCTATATGTGCCGATCTAATAATGACATCATTTGGAGCTGAAGAGTTTTCAGCTTACCGCCTTTTCATATGGGCGGTACCGCGGTGTCCATATCGCTCTGTCCAGCGCGACTTCAATTTCGTCCTGAGTGGCTGGCGGGGCCACACCTTCTGCCTGACCCTGGTTAATAACGGCACGCGCGACTGCGATCGCGGCCTTTGGCAGGTCGGAAACCGGTGGCAGCAGCGCTGCATATGCCGGCTCCTGAAACGTTGAGACGGGGGATATCGCCGCCAGCGCCCGCGCGGCAGCAAGGAACATGCCGTCAGTCATGCGGGTGATCCCCCCGGCCACGACAGCGAGGCCAATGCCGGGGAAGACATATGAGTTATTGATCTGGTCCACCGGGCGTTCGCGCCCGCCAAAGACAACCGGAGCAAACGGGCCGCCTGTGCCGATAATGGCGCGCCCATCCGTCCATTCCAGCAGGTTGGATGGCGTGGCCTCGATATTGGCGGTCGGGTTCGACAGGGCAAAGATCACGGGACGTTGCGGCATATGGGTCATGGGGGCAATGATTTCGCGCGTGAATGCCCCCCCCTGCCCTGATGTGCCAATCAGCATCGTGGGACGGACATGCGCCACCACTTCGGACAACGATACATGCGCAGGATCCGCGACATTCCATCGTGCTGCGATGTCGTGTGGCTGTGCAAAAGAAGCCTGCCCGTCCGTCATTCCCGCCATGCCGTGCCGGACCAGGCCATCGACGTCGATCATGAAAAACCTGCCCCGTGCTTCCGCCGGTGGCATTCCTTCGGCCATCATCATACGTGACAGAAGGTCGGCAATGCCGCACCCTGCCCCGCCCGCGCCAAAGATGACGACCCGCTGTTGCGCAAGCGGCGCAGCACCTGCACGAATTGCAGCCAACAGGGCGCCAGCAGTTACCCCGGCCGTGCCCTGAATATCGTCATTATATGTACACATCCGTTCGCGATAACGGCTGAGGATACGCAGGGCGTCTTCCCCGGCCAGATCTTCCCAGTGCAGGGCAATCCGGGGCCAGCGCGCTTCCGCCGCCGTGACGAATTCCGCGATAAATGCGTCATAGTCAGCACCGCGTACGCGCCGGTGTCGCCATCCGATGTAATCCGGGTCGTTGAGCAATGTTTCATTATCGGTCCCGACATCCAGCAGGATCGGTAGCGCACAGGCAGGGTCCAGACCACCACAGGCGGTATAGAGCGCAAGCTTGCCGATCGGGATACCCATCCCGTTCGCGCCCTGATCGCCGATCCCCAGGATGCTGCCACCGTCACTTGCCACGATGACGCGCACATCGTCCCAGCGCGTATCGGACAGGATGTCTGCAATGCGTCCCCGGTCGTCGTAATTCAGGAACAGACCACGTGGACGGGTCCATATCTGACTGAACTGCTGGCAGGCGCGCCCGATGCAGGGGGTGTAGATAATAGGAAGATAGTCTTCGAGTGACTGCGCCACGATGGCATGGAAAAGAGTTTCGTTGCGGTCCTGGATTTCACGCAGCGCAACATGGCGCGAAAAATTGTCCGGCAGGGCCTCAAGGCGCCGCGTCGCACGGGCAACCTGATGTTCCAGTGTCGTGACATTATGCGGGAGGAAGCCATGCAGTCCGAACAGGTCTCGTTCCCGCATATCGAAGGCATTTCCCTTGTTAAAAACAGGACTTTCCAGAAGGTTATGTCCATTAAGGCTGATTTTTCGCGAGGGGATGCACGACGGTTGCGCGGAAGCAGGCATGGGAACTCAATATTGCGATGACGATGAAACAGTGCGCACAATACCTGTCTGCACAATCCCGTGTAGAGCCCGTTCATGCACGGCAACCGTACGCCACATGCAATCATGGAGGTCGCATGCCCGACGAAATCAGCGACCTTAAATTCTTTTGCATCCTCGCCGCCGCAGGCAGTATTGCAGGCTGTGCCCGTGTCATGGGCATGTCGCCCGCCGCCATGAGCCGGAGGCTTAGTGGGTTTGAGGCACGGCTTGGCACCCGGCTTGTCACCCGTACGTCGCGTCATTTTGCCCTGACGGCGGAAGGACAGAGGTTGCATGAACGTGCAACCCGTATCATGCATGAAATCGAGGAAGCCGAGGCCGAGGTCACGGCCAAGGCCGGTATTCCCCACGGGGTCCTGCGGGTGGGGGTTCCATCTGAACTCGGGCGGAAGATGCTTGCGGGTATCGTCGCCGCATTTGTAGAGAAATATCCCGATGTCACGGTCCACCTGACATTGTCGGATGCAGGGCTTGATGTCATTGATGACGGGCTTGATATTGCAATTCGCGCGGGCATGCCGCCCGATCAGGACGTCATGACCACGACATTGATAAGCAGCCGTCGCGTGGTCTGTGCCTCCCCTGCATATTCCGTGCGCAAGGGATTGCCTGCCACGCCCCATGACCTGCTCAAACATGATTGCATCTGCCTGTTGCGGCGGCAGAGGATCTTTAATGAATGGGCATATTATGATGGCAAGACGCGGAAGGAAATCCATGTCACACCCCATCTTGCCGCTTCCAGCAGCGAGGTCGTCCATGACTGGGCAGTAAGTGGGCAGGGAATTGCATTGAAGGTTTTGTGGGATATCGCAGATGACCTGAAATGCGGACGACTGATTGAATGCCTGAGTGCGTATGCATGGGAAGATGTCGTGTTGTGCGCGATTTATCCGTCACGCACGCATCTGCCACCGCGGGTGCGATTTTTCCTTGATTTTGTTAAACGTGCCTTGAGGCAACATGATTTTGGAACCTGATATTCCAGATGTTATTGAAATGATCGTTGGAAAAGCACCTTAATATATAACAACCATTCATATAAAAATTCTGCGCACTTCGTGTGAAAATAAAACGTCTCCTGACTGTTTTGTTCAGTAGTCTACGAAAAATGCTTCGTTCCTGTGAAACTGGTGCCATGCCAAGGCTTTGACCGGACGTCATGAAGGCGTGCTCACTCTGGTTTCGGCCGTCCCAAGAAATATGTGATTGCGTGGGAACACGATCCACCTGCAGCCGTTGGTGGTGGACGAGAGTGCTACTTCCTTCCTTTTCCATCGTTGATGGAGGCCGTCCATGGCCCTGCGCAATATCCCCTTGCCGGTCAGGTTGGGACCGTGCCGTACGTCGTTACCACGCAATCCCGTGCGGCGTGATGGCAGTCGCCTGGGCGGGCGGACGATTGCAATACTTGCGACAAACGGGGTGGAGGAAGTGGAACTGACCGATCCGGTCGCTGCCTTGCGGCAGGCTGGGGCACGGACGTTGCTGATTTCCCCCAACCGTGTGGATATCCAGGCGATGGAAGCCGATATTCATCCCACCAACCGGTATCATGTCGATATACAGGTCGGCGCAGTACATGCGGCAATGTTTGACGGCCTTTTGCTGCCTGGGGGGATCACCTGTTCCGATTGCCTGCGTATGGATCGCGACGCGGTGCGTTTCGTGCGGGAATTCGTGAAGGCGGGACAGCCGATCGCCGCCATCAGTCACGGCCCATGGCCCCTGATTGAAGCCGGGGGCGTGGGGGGACGTACGCTTACATCATGGCCTTCCCTGCGCACCGATCTGACAAATGCCGGGGGAAACTGGGTGGATCGCGATGTCGTGACGGATGGTATGCTGGTGACATCACGTCATCCAGATAATCTGAAGGTTTTCTGCACTGCCATCGTGGCGCTGTTTGCCATGCGTCCCATCATGGTTTCGACAGGGCATGGAGCTGTCGGGTGACTGCGACAGATCTTTGGTAAGAAACAGAAATTTTCAGAAAATGTTCTGGTAATGGACGTAATGCAGCCACCGGCCGGGTAGCGGTCATGCCTGCAACGGTTCAAAAGGGGGCATATGAGATTGTTTGAAAACAAGTCATTGATAAAAAACAAGAAAAATTTTTGGGTGCTGCCTTTTTTTCAAAAAGGTGGCGTCTTCTGAAGCTTTTTAGAAAAATCTTCACAAAAAACCTTTATAATTTCAGAGTTTTATCGATCCTGACTTTTCAAACAGTCTCTATGATGGCTGTCTTATGCCTGCACGGATGTCCATGCAACATGCGATGCGATGGTGCGTTGTCTGCACGCTTTCAAACGATCATGCCATATTCGTAAAACATGCGAATGACGCCCTGATATGCGGGGTCCAGATCGTTTCCACATTGACAGATCGGGGAGAAAGGTCATGGGATTTTCAGACATTACGCAGACCGCTGAAGAAAAGCGGAAAAAAGATGATGTCGCGATAAAACCGTCGGTACGGTCGCCCTTTTCCGGGGACATCCCTCCCCTGTTGCGACAAATTTCCGGGAAAAAGGATCAGCGGCAGAGGCAGACCCTTTTTCGGAAATAGATATTTAAAAGAAATAGAGTTTTGACCTTCTTCCCCCCCAGGGACCGGAGCAGAGCATGGACGCGCATCCTGTATTGACGTCTGCCCCGTCCCTGACGGCGGGGGGCGGATGGTCTGGTTTCATGCGTCGCCTCTTTCGCAGGGAGCCGTGGCCAATATGGCAGACCGATGATTTTCCTGTCAGAAGCGAGATTTTTGGCGCGGAGCGGCTGGAGGATCATGCCCGCAGCCTTGCTGCGGCGCAGGAGATTACCTTAGCGCACGCGCGACAATGGGGCACACAACCCCTGTCGCGACGCCTTGCGCAGAACAGTGCTTTTTTATGCAATGCCGAACGCGAGATCACAAAGGCGATCACACAAGACAGGCAATTGACGCCAGCAGCGCAATGGTTGGCGGATAATTATGCCCTGGTCGATATGCAGATCCGTGAAACAGCACTGGATCTTCCGTCGGGATATTATGCGCGGCTGCCCAAGCTTGCGAATGGTCCGTTTGCCGGCCTGCCACGGATATTCGCCGTGGCGTGGGCGTATGTCGCCCATACCGACAGCAATCTGCAACCCGATATCCTGCGTGGCTACCTTCTTGCCTATCAGGAAGTGGAGGCGTTGACGATCGGGGAATTATGGGCCGTTCCGATTACATTACGGATTGTGCTGATTGAAAACCTGCGTCGCGTTGTCGGTGCGATTATGCACAACAACACCTATCGCCGTGCGGCCGACCTGCTGTGTGAACAGTTGGCTGCTGCACGGAAAAATGGTCATCCGGTGCCGTCTGTCCTTCTTGCCGCCGTGGCGCCTGACCTGCTTACTCCCGCCTTTGCCGCCCAGATGGCGCATTGCCTGCGTGGACTGGACCCTGAAAAGGACCCGGCCCTTGTCTGGCTGGCGCAACGCCTGTCCGACAGGGACAGCACGATTGAGGCCGCTGTCCGCGACGACCTGCATGAACAGGGCGCCTTCAATGCCACGATCCGCAACATTATCACCAGCCTTCGCCTGATTGCCGGGATTGACTGGACCGAGGCGTTTGAGCGTATCTGTCTGGTGGATCGGGTATTTGCGGAATATGACAGTTTCACGCAGGCTGATTTCGCCAGTCGCGACCTGTATCGCAAGGCGATAGAAGAGATCGCCCGTGGGTGCGATCATACCGAAACAGACATCGCGCAGACTGTCGTGACAATGGCAAGAGCTGCGCAGCAGGCACATCCTGATGATCCACGGCGGGGCGACCCGGGATATTACCTGCTGATGGATGGTCGCCGGGGGTTGGAACAGGCGCTGGGATTCAGGCCCACGCCCCTGATGTGGGTGGTGCGGGGGGGATGTCGCTGGGGGATCGCGGGATATAGCATCGCGGTCACACTCCTCACGCTTGTCTTTCTTGTGATTCCGTTCTGGCTTCTCTCGTCGGCGGGGACTACGACACCTCTGGCCATGGTGGTGGCGCTCCTTGCGTTCGTGCCCACGACCGATGCCGCCGTGGCGTGCATCAACCGGCTTGCGTTACAGGCCATTCGTGTCACTGCGCTGCCGGGACTGGAACTGCGCGATGGCATTGCCCAGCATCTGCGTACGATTGTTGTGATGCCGGTCATGCTGGTAACGCAGGAAACAGTTGCGGAGCTTGTCGCACGGCTGGAGGTACACTACCTCGCCACACGTGATGACGCGGTGCATTTTGCATTGCTCAGCGACTGGCACGATCATGACAGTGCGCATGCACCCGATGATGAGGCATTGCTGGCGCTGGCTTGTGACGGGATCGCGCGCCTCAATCACCGCCATGGCCCTGCAATCGGCGGGCCACGTTTCATGCTGCTGCATCGCAGGCGTGTGTGGTGCGAAAGCGAACGGATCTGGATGGGATGGGAGCGCAAGCGTGGCAAGCTGCATGAACTCAATCAGTTGTTACGTGGTGCGCGTAATACGACCTTCCTGCCGGACCCTGCGCGTGTGCTGCCTGATGGTGTCCGCTATGTCGTGACCCTTGATGCCGATACGCGCCTGCCGCTGGAGACGGTACGTCGGCTCGTGGGGAAAATGGCGCATCCATTGAACCTGCCGCGGTTTGATCCCGTATCCGCCCGTGTGGTTGAAGGATACGCGATCCTGCAGCCACGGGTTACGCCCGCCCTGCCTGTCGGCCACAAAAGCACCGTGTTCCAGAGGGCTTTTTCCAGCGCCAGCGGCATTGACGCCTATTCCGCCGCCGTGTCCGACCTGTACCAGGACATGTTTGGCGAAGGATCGTATGCAGGAAAAGGTATTTACGATATCGACGCGTTCGAGGCCGCGCTTGCGCATCGCATACCGGAATCGACCCTGTTGAGCCATGACCTGTTCGAGGGGATTTTCGCGCGTGCGGGCCTTGCCTCCGATATCGAAGTGGTGGAGGACTCCCCCACCGATTACCTCGTGGCGGCACGGCGGCTGCATCGCTGGACGCGTGGGGACTGGCAGCTCCTTCCGTGGATCTTTCCGGTATTTGGGCGCAGGGCGGACCCACGGCGTCGGCTGTCGGGAATTTCGCGATGGAAAATGACGGATAACCTGCGACGCACACTTAGCGCACCTTTCGTGCTGTTGGCACTGTTCACAAGCTGGTTCCTGCCCCTGCATGACGCCATGGTCTGGGGTCTGTTCATCATGACAATGATGGCATTGCCGGTGTTCCTGCCTGTCCTTGCGGATTTTGTTCCCCGTCGCGAATGGATCACGTTACGCAGTTACGGCAGCGTTCTGATGGCCGATGCGGCGGATGCATGTGTGCTCGCCGCGCTCAATATCATTTTTGCTGCACATCTGGCGGTCCTGATGGGGGATGCGATCGTGCGGACCCTGATCCGGGTGTTCATAACCCGCCGCAATCTGCTGCAATGGGTGCCAGCGGCACAGACAATCCCGACCGTGCATCCGGGGATGGTGGAATATTACCGCCGGATGCTTGCAGTCCCGCTGTTGTCCCTGATGATGGGGGACATGATCGCACGTTTTGCGGTACGGAGCCTGTTCGTGGCCGTGCCACTGATCATGGTGTGGGGCATGTCACCTATCGTTGCGATGTGGGTCAGCAGGTTTCCGGTCACGGCGGCGCGGTCACGGCCATCACGTACGGATATCCGCGCATTGCGGATGACCGCGCGGCGGACATGGCGCTTTTTTGAAACATTTGTGACGCCTGCGGACCATATGCTGCCGCCCGACAATTTTCAGGAAGATCCCGATGCCGTACTGGCGCGCCGTACGTCGCCCACCAATATCGGGCTGTATCTGCTGTGCTGCATCAGCGCACGTGATTTCGGCTGGTCCGGGCTGACCGATACGATCGACCGGCTGGAGGCTACGTTCGCTACGCTTGATGGCATGGGACGTTATCGCGGGCATTTCTATAACTGGTACGATACATCCGACCTGACGGTGCTGGAACCCGCCTATATTTCCACCGTGGACAGTGGCAACATGGCGGGCCATCTCGTGACACTGGCCAGTGCCTGCCGCCAGTGGCGCCATGGCGATGACAGGCTTTGCGCATCATGGCGCGAAGGGGTCGCCGATGCGCTTAATATCGCCATTACGGACCTTACGTTCCACAATGGTGCGCGCCTGTCCCTGTCCATCGGGCAACGGCGTCTGGTGCGGGCACTTGCAGCCCTGAAAAGCACGGTCCTGTCTGCCCCTGAACTGCCATCGTACACGCAGCTTTCCATATTGCAGGCACGTGCGCGTCGTGTGAGCCAGCAGGTGGATGCCATAGCGAACATGTCTGTGGACACAATGCCCACGGGACGTGCGGACCCGGGATTCTGGGCCAATGCGGCGTTGCGCGGGCTGGAGAGCCACATGCGGGATCTGGCGTCTGCTCCCCCCGCATCGTCCCTGCGGGCGCGTCTGGAGGCGCTTGAACGCAAGGCACGTGGCATGGCGCAGGACATGCAGTTCGGTTTTCTGTACAATGAATCACGCAAGCTGCTTTCGATCGGCTTTGTGGTGGCCGAAGACATACAGGACAGCAACTGTTACGACCTGCTGGCATCCGAAGCGCGACTGGCGGTTTTTTTCGCCATCGCCAAGGGGGACATACCTGCACGCAACTGGTTCCGTCTGGGACGTGCCATTACCCCCGTGGGCAATGGCGCGGCGTTGGTATCATGGTCGGGGTCGATGTTCGAATATCTGATGCCATCGCTGGTCATGCGCGCGCCGATCGGAAGTCTGCTGGAACAGACCAATACACTGATCGTGCAGTGTCAGATCGCCTATGGGCAGGGGCATGATGTGCCATGGGGGATTTCAGAATCCGCATATAATGTGCGTGATCTTGAATATACCTATCAATATTCGAATTTTGGCGTCCCGGGTCTGGGCCTGAAACGTGGCCTTGGGGCCGATATCGTCATTGCACCTTATGCCACGATGCTTGCGGCGATGGTGGATCCGCAAAAGGCGGTTGCCAACCTGTTGGCCCTTGAGCATGTGGGCGCGCAGGGCCGTTACGGATTTTATGAATCCCTTGATTACACCCCGCAGCGCGTGCCCGATCATGAACGTGTCGCCGTCGTGCGTGCCTATATGGCCCATCATCAGGGCATGTCGATCCTGGCGGTGGCCGATGCGGTCATGAACGGCATCATGCGTTCGCGTTTCCATGATGATCCAGCCATCGCATCGGCTGAACTGCTGTTGCAGGAACGCGCGCCGCGCACCGGGGCGGTGGCCCGCGCCCTGGTGGCAGAGGATGCGGCCCCTGTGCCGGTGCGGGCGGTGACGGCGGCGGCCGGACGATATTATGGGACACCCGATACACCGCAACCCGTAACGCACCTGCTGTCAAACGGGCGGTATTCGGTCATGCTGACAACTGCCGGATCAGGATATAGCCGGTGGCAGGGGCAGGCCATTACCCGCTGGCGTGAAGATCCGACATGCGATGATACGGGATCGTATATCTATCTGCGGAATGTCCGGACCGGGCAGGTATGGTCCGCAGGGGTGCAGCCCTGTGGCGTGCGGGGGGACGATCATGCCGTTGTGTTTCATGAGGACAGGGCGGAATTCGCCCGCCGCGACGGTGCTGTCACGACCATGATGGAGGTCATGGTCTCGGCCGAGGACGATGCCGAATGCAGGCAGGTTTCCGTCTTTAATGGTGGTGGTGATGTGTTGGAAATCGACGTCACGTCCTATGCGGAACTTGCGCTTATTACCCAGGCGGCTGACCTTGCGCACCCTGCATTCACCAAGTTGTTCGTACAGACAGAATACCTGTCGGATTCCCGTGCCATAATTGCCACGCGCCGTTGCCGTACGGCTGATGAAGCCGAAATCTGGGCTGCGCATCTGGCGGTCTGCGCAACACCGGTGCAGGTGGAAACGGACCGGGCGTACTTTGTCGGGCGCGGACATGATACGCGCCATCCGCGTGCGCTCCAGCCTGACGGGGTTATGTCAGGGCGCACGGGAACAGTGCTGGATGCTGTCTTTTCGATCCGTAGCACGATGCTGATAAGGCCCGGTGCGATGGCCCGGATCACTTTCTGGACGTTGGTTGCCCCGTCGCGTGAGGCGTTACTTGACCTGATCGACACACACCGTGACCATGCCGCCTTTGAACGGGTACGTACGCTGGCCTGGACACAGGCGCAGGTACAGTTGCGTCATCTGGACATCACCCCGGCGGATGCTGACCTGTTCCAGCGTCTTGCAGGGCACATCATATTTGCAGGCCCGGCCCTGCGGGCCGAGGCGGTGTGCATCAGTAAGGGGGCCGGCGCGCAGCCCCTGTTGTGGGAACAGGGGATTTCAGGGGACCTGCCGATCGTACTCCTGCGGATACGTGACAATGCCAATACCGATGTAGTACGTCACCTGCTGCAGGCGCAGGAATATTTCCAGCTTAAGCAGCTGGCGGTGGATATCGTCATCCTGAATGAACACCCGTCGTCTTACCTGCAGGATCTTCAGATTTCGCTGGATGACCTGGTGCGTGCGACCGGACGTCTGGTCGCAGGTGCGGGGTCGGTGCGTACGCTCCGCGCGGACCTGATCCAGCCTGCCATGCGCGACCTGCTGCTGTCGGTGGCGCGTGTTGTGCTGTCAGCGGCCCGTCCCATTGCAGAGCAACTGGAACAGGCGGAAGCCCTGACCTCATCCCTCCCCGTCATGACAAGGGATATGCCGGGGGCCGGCGTTTCCGCCTCTGGGGTGCCTGTCCTGTCTGAACTGGAGTTCTTCAATGGGTTCGGGGGTTTTGCTGATGATGGCCGGGAATATGTCGTAATTCTTGCACCGGGTCGTACGACGCCTGCGCCGTGGGTGAATGTCATCGCCAATGACGATTTTGGTTTTCAGATTTCTGCCGAAGGGGCGGGATATACATGGGCGCTGAACAGCCGCGAGCACCAGTTGACGCCATGGTCGAATGACCCGGTGAGTGACCGTGCCGGCGAAGCCTTTTATTTTGAGGATCAGGACACACGTGACCTATGGTGCCCATTGGCTGCGACCCGCCGGGAAGCGGGGGCGACCTATGTGACCTGCCATGGGCGCGGTTATACCCGCCATGAACGCGTGGCCCATGACATTGCCAGCACGGTGCTGCAGTACGTACCTGACACCGACCCGGTCAAGATTTCGCGCATCCAGTTGCATAACCTGTCCCAACGCCCGCGTACGCTGTCTGTCACCGCGTATGTCGAATGGGTGCTGGGGGCCGCACGTGCGATGGCCGCCCCGTTCGTCATTACCGGGCTTGATGCGCAAAGTGGGGCGCTGTTTGCGCGTAATCCGTGGAACGTAACATATGGCCGTCGTGTCGCCTTCCTTGATATCGGCGGATATAGCACCGCAGCCTGCGGGGATCGGGCGGCCTTTATGGGACGTCATGGCACGCTTGACGCGCCGATGGCCTTCATGCGGCCTGGCGGCGTGGCCGGAGCCCTGGGCGCGGGGCTGGACCCGTGTGGGGTGTTGCAGACGATCGTGACCCTGCCCCCTGATGGACGGGTGGAGGTTGTCTGCCTGTTGGGGGAAGGAGAGGATGAGGACGCCGCGCGTGCCCTTGTGGCAAAATACCGTGCGACCAGCCTTGATGCCGTCCTCAATGACGTCAGGGCCCGGTGGGAGGGGCTGGCCTGTTCGATGCAGGTTCGCACGCCTGATCGCGCGATGGATATCATGCTCAACGGCTGGCTTCTTTACCAGACCCTCAGCAGCCGTATCCAGGCGCGGGCAGGTTTTTACCAGGCCAGCGGAGCCTTCGGGTTTCGCGATCAGTTGCAGGACGGCATGGCTGTGGTGTCTGCCTGTCCCGCACGGGTGCGGGCGCATCTGCTGCATGCTGCATCGCGCCAGTTTGTCGAAGGGGATGTGCAGCACTGGTGGCTGCCCCAGACAGGGGCGGGCGTGCGTACTCATATCTCGGACGACTGTGCGTGGCTGGCCCATAGCGTTGCCCATTACGTCCGGGTCAGTGGCGATCGCGGCATCCTTGATGAGCCGGTCTCGTTTCTGGAGGCGCCGCTGCTATCCCTGACCGAGCATGATCGTTTCATGGTACCTGCCATTTCGGCTGTTGCCAGCTCACTTTTTGAACATTGTGCACGTGCGCTGGATCACAGCATGCGGGTGGGCGTACATGGCCTTCCCCTGATGGGAACGGGCGACTGGAACGACGGGATGAACCGTGTGGGGGAACAGGGCCGTGGGGAGAGCGTATGGCTGGGGTGGTTCCTGCATGCAGCCCTGATGGATTTTATCACGTTTGCGCGCGAACGTGAGGCGGATGCCCGTGCCGATGCATGGCAGGCCCATGCGGATGCGTTGGCGGGGGCTTTGGAACAGGCATGGGATGGGGATTGGTACCTGCGGGCCTATTTCGACGATGGTACACCATTGGGCTCGCACCTTAATACAGAATGCCAGATCGATGCGATTTCGCAATCATGGGCGGTCCTGTCGGGGGTGGCAATGCCCGAACGTGCCGCGCACGCCATGCGGTCCGTCATGCAGCGTCTGGCGGGGCAACCGCATGGGCTGGTCCTGGTGCTTGCACCGCCATTCGGCGGAAATGGCCCAGACCCCGGCTATATCCGTGGGTATCCGCCGGGCATTCGTGAAAATGGCGGCCAATATACGCATGCGGCGCTGTGGACTGTCATGGCGGTGGCTGGGTTGCATGATGGGGATCGTGCCCATGCCCTGTTTCACGACCTGCTTCCCATTACGCACGCCCTGACGATGCGTGCGGCACAACTCTATCGGCTGGAACCGTATGTGGTGGCGGCGGATATCTATTCCCGTCCCCCGCACGAAGGGCGTGGCGGATGGTCATGGTATACAGGGTCCGCCGGATGGATGCAGCGGGTGGGATGTGAAACCATTCTTGGCATCCGCATAGAGGGTGACGAACTGATACTTGATCCCTGCATTCCCGCTGGCTGGCCTGGTTTTGAGGCAAAGCTTGCATGGCGAACGGCGTTGTATGTCATCACCACTGAAAACCCGAACCATGTCTGTCGCGGGGTGACGCGACTGTTGATGGATGGGCAGGTTGTGGTGATGGGGCATCGGGTCAGGATGTCAGATGATGGGAAGCAACATACGATATCGGCTATACTTGGATAGTCATGGTGATTATGAAAATAATTATTGGATATACCTGATGTATGTGGCGAGTATATGATTTTATCAGAACCTAAAACACATATATAAATATAATAAAATAAATGAATATGTTGGGTTATCACGATGTATTTACGATTAAAACTGTTAATATGACCTATGTATTCAAATGTAATGACAAAAAATAATATGGGAATATGATGTGTTTCCGCTTTCGTGGCATGATGAATACATGGACAGGATAATGTCGGAACATCAGGACAGTACGGAACACAAGGATGGGCCGCGGCATTTTCATATGCCGCATATGCACCTGCCGCACTTTCATCTTCCTCATGTGCAACTGCCGCATATCCACTGGCCGCATTTCCACATTCACTTTCACGACCGGCCTCTGTCGGGGGCACCCCACCCCGACAGGCCATTTCACTGGCGACTTTATTGGTGCGAGGCCCTTGCCACGGCCGTGCTGATGATCGTCGGGCTGGTCTGTGTCATCCTGCTGAGTGCGCCAGGCACGTTCCTTGCCCGCCTGCTGGCACCGTATCCAAATATCCAGACCGCTCTGTGTGGCCTGTGTTTTGGTATGGCGGGAACAGCAGCGGCGATGACACCGTTTGGCAAGATCAGTGGCGCGCACCTCAATCCCTCCGTCACCCTTGCGTTCATGCTCTCGCGCAGGATCGTCTGGATTGATGCCGTTGGCTATGCCATTGCGCAGATCGTGGGCGCGTTGGCAGGAACGGCGGTGGTTTATGCCCTGGGGCTGGTTTTTGCCCCGTGGCACCTGTTGTCGCGCGAGGTGCATTACGGTGCGACCATCCCCTATACGAGCATTTCAGTCTGGTACGCCCTGGGGTCTGAGGCACTTGTGACCGGGTTATTGATCATCACGCTTTACTGGCTTGCGGCGCATCCGCGTTACAAGGCTGTGACCCCATGGATCGGCGGGATATTCTTCCTTGTCATGAATCCCCTGACCGCATGGCTGTCGGGCAACAGCGTCAATTTTGCACGCAGCCTTGGACCGGCACTGTTCGATGGGACATGGACCAGCCTGTGGATTTATCTGATCGGTCCTTTTGCAGGATCGTCACTTGCGGTTCTTGCTATCCAGTGTGACCTGTTTGGCAAGATTCATCTTCTGGAGGCACGGTTGGTCAATTTCGGTCATCATGGCCGCGTCCCCCATCTGGATGATCCCCACTTTAAACATGCTGCCCCTGAACATTACGATGCCTATCGCGCACATCTGGAGGAACTGGCAAAAGCCAGGGTCACGCCAACTGCGGATTGAAAGAGAGACAGCAAAGAATGCTGTCAGATTGGGGAACAGCCACGGGTGGTGATTTTTCATCACCACCCGTGGGATAAAAGACAACTTCCTGCCCTGCCCCAACCTTCCTATCCCTTTTCCTTCACTCCCCTGCGATGACAGGCATGAAAGGAAAACGGCAATGACGACCACCAATCAGGAACTGCGTGCCCGGCGTGAACGCGCCGTTGCACGTGGTGTTGCGACTTCGACCCCCATTTTCGCCGACCGTGCCCTGAATGCTGAAGTGTGGGATATTGAAAATCGTCGCTATATAGATTTTGCGGGTGGCATCGCAGTCCTGAATGTTGGGCATCGCCATCCCCGGGTCATGGCGGCGGTACAGGCGCAACTGGAACGTTTTACACATACCGCCTTTCAGGTCTCGGCCTATGAATCCTATATCACTCTGGCGGAACGGCTGAATCTTCTCGCCCCATTTTCCGGCCCGGCAAAGACCATCTTTTTCACCACTGGCGGGGAAGCCACCGAAAATGCCGTGAAAATCGCCCGTGCCGCAACAGGGCGTACAGGGGTGATTGCGTTTTGTGGGGGGTTCCATGGCCGCACGCTGCTGGCCTCGGCCATGACAGGAAAGGTCCGGCCCTATAAGAAACCGTTCGGGACGCTGCCGGGTGAAGTCTATCATATCCCTTTCCCCGATGGGGATATTACGGTGGATGACAGCCTGAAGATGCTTGGCTTTGTGTTCGCTGCTGATATTGATCCGTCCCACGTTGCCGCGATTATCATTGAACCCGTTCAGGGAGAAGGCGGCTTTCGTGTGGCGCCGCCTGAATTGCTGCATCGCCTGCGCCAGATCTGCGATACACATGGGATCAAGCTGATTGCGGATGAGGTGCAAAGTGGCTTTGGCCGTACTGGCCGGATGTTCGCCATCACCCATTCCGGGGTTGAACCGGATCTTGTGGCGGTTGCAAAATCTATGGGGGGTGGCCTGCCCCTGTCGGGTGTCATCGGGCGCGCGGACCTGATGGATGCGGTTGGACCGGGTGGCCTGGGCGGAACCTATGCCGGTGCACCACTGGCCTGTGCCGCGGCACTTGCCGTGCTGGATATCATGGAGGAAGAAGACCTGCCCGCGCGCGCCAATGTCATTGGCGAAAGGATGCGCGCGCGTATCATGCAATTGCATGAGGATACGACGCTCCTGCCGATCAGCGCCCCACGGGGATTGGGGGCAATGATTGCATTCGACATATTGCACGCCCATGGTGACGCAGGATTGCGTGACAACGCTGCCGCCGCGATCTGTGCAAAGGCATGTGATAAAGGTCTGATCCTGCTGTCATGCGGGGTGCAGGGTGCGACCATCCGCATTCTTGTCCCGCTTACGGCATCAGATGAAATCATTGACGAAGGCATGGATATCATAGAGCAGGTGCTTGCCGGAGGCTGCTGAAACCTGCCCGGCAGGCCGGCATGGAAACATGCCGGTGCAAGAGTGATCTTTCAGACGCCATCTTTTTCAAAGATGGCGTCCTGTGTGCGGTTGCTTACCCGATTGCCATCAGGCTTGCATTACCACCCGCTGCTGTCGTGTTGGTGCTGCGGCACTGTTCCTCCAACAGGAATTCCCGTCTCAGGTCGCCCTCTTGCAGCAGGAAGGCGGACGTAATCGCCCCTGCCCCATTGGCAAGTGTATGCGTGATCGTTCGGAAATTGTCATTGTCGCGGGTGCCAAGTACGACCGCATATGTGTGCTGCCCCACGTCATGAACAGCGTGTACATGTTGTGCGATATGCGTGGGCAGTCCCGACAGCCATGTCGTCTCCCCTTCTGCTCCGGTCACGAACACCGTATTACCACATGACAGTGCCATGGATATGACTGTCAGCAGTTCCCCGCGCGTGCCGCCGCCGATGCACAGGACGTTGCCACGCGGCATGAGGTGATAGAGATTTTCCTCTCCCACCGGACCAGGCAACATCATCTGTGCGCCGACAAGCGGGGCTTTCATCATATCAGCCACATATCGTGCTACCTGGCGTTGCCCGATTCCCACCAGCCAGTCATGCCATGTCTGCATCATTGCTGGCACCTGTCCGGCGGTCATGCCGCGCGGCAGGGTAATCATCGCGGGGCATTGTGCGACAAGGCGCCGCAGGATCAGCGGCCCCCCCGCCTTTGGTCCCGTTCCTGACAGGCCACGCCCACCAAAGGGCTGTACCCCGACAACCGCGCCAATCGTGTTGCGGTTGATATACAGATTCCCCACGTTCAGGCGTTGCGTCACATGTTCGACCGTGGTTTCGATACGGGTATGCAGCCCCCCCGTCAGGCCATAGCCCAATGCATTGATGGCATCGATGACGGTATCGAGTGTCTGCCGACGATAACGCAGGACATGTAACACGGGCCCAAAGATTTCTGGCCCAAGGTCAGAGATGGAATCAATCTCGATCAGGGTTGGGGAGACGAAGCTGCCATGGTCGCATTGTGGCGGGGCCTGCACGCGGAACACGGGCGCGCCCTTTGCACGCAGGGCCTCGATATGCGCCTCTATCCCTTTTGCCGCATCGGGCGTGATGACCGGCCCGATGTCGGTGGACAGCATGGCGGGATTGCCAAGTTGCAGTTCGCGCATCGCCCCACGCAGCATCGCCAGCACATGATCGGCACAGTCTTCCTGCACACACAGGATGCGCAATGCCGAACATCTCTGTCCCGCGCTGTCGAAGGCTGAGGCAACGACATCGGTAACGACCTGTTCCGCAAGGGCGGAGGAATCCACGATCATCGCGTTCTGCCCCCCCGTTTCAGCGATCAGCGGTACGGGCTGTCCCATGCGGCCACGACGGGGTGCAAGCCGCCGGTTGATCGACTGCGCCACCATGGTTGATCCGGTAAACATCACGCCTGCAACCTGTGGCGCTGCAACAAGGGCCGCACCCACATCCCCCGCCCCAGGCAGCAGTTGCAGGACGTCTGTGGGAATGCCCGCCTGATGCAGGATACTGACGGCCTGTGCCGCAATCAGGGGTGTTTCTTCCGCCGGTTTGGCGACGACGCTATTTCCCGCAGCCAGTGCTGCTGCAACCTGTCCCGTAAAGATTGCCAGCGGGAAATTCCATGGGCTGATACATATAACAGGGCCAAGGGGCATATGGGTGGCATTATCGAATTCAGCACGGACCTGAGCCGCATAATAACGCAGAAAATCAACGGCTTCGCGAATTTCGGCAATGGCGTTTGGAAAGGATTTCCCCGCTTCACGCACAATCAGGCCAAGCAGCGCATCGCGGCGTGATTCCATGATGTCCGCCGCGCGCGTCAGTATTTCCGCACGTTCTGTGGGCAGCACCCCGGCCCAGACCTTGCTACCTGCAACGGCACTGTCCATGACGGCGGGGATGATGGCGATATCGGCGGGGGCCCATGTCCCCACGATGTCACGCCGGTCCGACGGGTTTTCAACATCCAGCATACGTCCGGTCGGGATGGATGTGGCAACCATCGGTGCACATGTCCATGAAGGCATCTCCGCCACCAGCCCCGCACCCAGTGCTGCAAGGGTATTTTCATCATTCAGGTCCAGCCCCGCGGAATTGCGGCGTTCCGGTGCGAACAGGTCGGGCGGGGCGGTGATCGCCGGATTGGGGGCGCCGAACGGCACGATGCCGTGTGCAATGGCCATAGGGTCCGCCACCAGGGTGGAAACCGGCACGCGTTCATCCCCGATCTGGTTCACAAAGGAGGAATTCGCCCCGTTTTCCAAAAGGCGTCGCACCAGATAGGCCAGTAATGTTTCATGTGTCCCGACAGGGGCATAGATGCGCGCGGGCCGGTCCAGCTTTCCGGGGCCAACGACTTCCTTGTACAAGGGTTCCCCCATGCCATGCAGGCACTGGAATTCATAGGAACCGACATGGAATTCCGGCCCCGCGAGCGTATGTATGGTCGCAAGCGTGCGGGCGTTGTGGGTCGCGAACTGGGGGAATATGACGTCGCGTGCATCAAGCAGCTTGCGCGCGCAGGCGATGTAGCTGATGTCGGTATGGACCTTGCGCGTATAAACGGGGAAATCCTGTACCCCCTCGATCTGCGCCTTCTTGATTTCACTGTCCCAGTAGGCGCCTTTTACCAGGCGCACCATCATGCGATGGCCGGTACGTCGTGCGAGGTCGATTATGAAATCCAGCACGAAGGGCGCACGACGGCCATAGGCCTGAACGACGAAGCCGATGCCGTTCCATCCCTGCAGGGCCGGTTCATGGCACAGCCCTTCCAGCAGGTCGAGCGAGAGTTCAAGCCGTTCACTCTCTTCCGCATCAATGTTCAGGCCGATGTCATACTGCCGCGCCAGAACGGTCAGTTCGATCACCACCGGCAAAAGTTCAGCCATCACGCGTGCGCGCTGCGCCCTGCTGTAACGCGGATGAAGCGCAGACAGCTTGATCGAGATGCCGGGGCGTTCATATACATCCGCCCCCTGTGCCTGCCTGCCGATTGCATGGATGGCCGTGATATAGTCCTGCCGGTACCGTTCGGCATCGTGTGCCGTCAACGCCGCCTCCCCCAGCATGTCGTAGGAATAGCGAAAGCCCATTGCCTCCAGATTTTCGCTGTTCTTCAGGGCGGATTCGATGGTTTCCCCCACGACGAACTGTTCGCCCATCATGCGCATGGCCAGATCGACGGCCTTGCGGATCACGGGTTCGGCGCATCGGCCCACAAGTCCCTTCAGCGCCCGTGCAAGGCCGGCTTCTTTGTGTGTTTCCGTCCCCGTCAGGCGTCCCGTCACCAGCAGTCCCCATGCGGCGGCATTGGTAAATAACGGACGGTCGCGCGAAATATGCGCCATCCAGTCGCCTGAGCCGATCTTGTCACGGATCAGGGCATCGCGCGTGGCGCTGTCGGGAATGCGCAGAAGTGCTTCGGCCAGACACATCAAAGCCACCCCTTCGGCAGAGGAAAGGGAGAATTCCTGCACCAGTGCCTCCACCCCACCAGGTGCGCGGTTATGGCGCAATCCCTCGGTCAGGCGTGTTGCAAGTGCGGTTGTATGCGCGCCCTGCGCCGGGGTCAGCGTCGCAGCCGGAGCCAGCGCGGCAATGCACTCACGTTCGGGCCGACGCCACGCATCGGTTATCCGTTGCCGCAGGGGTGAAGGGGCATCCACCGGACCAGAAAACTCTTTGAAAAACACCATGATGAAGATCCCAAGGCAGGCAGCACATCCGGGAGAAACCCAAGATGATATAATTTTCTTATTATAATATACGATCTAAAAATTCATAGCATGTTTTTGCAGCATAATGGCGTGGTCATGCGTCCATCGCGGAAGGCAATGGCAAGCTATTTTCAAATCAACCCGTTGATAACAGGTGATCAGAATTTACGGATTGTCTTGTTTCAGGCAGAGGATGTTTCCTGAAGCTTTGAGGAAAAGCTTCACCGGGAACTTTCGGTGCCTGTGATTATGGCTGAAGGCCGTTTGGGATGATGTACGGCCCTGATATCGTCAGGACTGTGCGCGCTCGCGGATGACCCGGATGGAAATGTCGGCGGCTTCAAGGATATGTCGCCGCGTCAGATTCGCAACCGCATCGCCATCACGTCGTCGGCAGGCCTGCATGATTTCCGCATGTTCCCTGTCGGTTACAAGCTTGCGCCCCTCAATTTCAAGATGGCTGCGGATATAGCGATTGAGCCGGATATGCAGGTCATCAATCATTTCCAGCAGGCGTGGGCGTTGTGCCGCGACATAGATCGCATTGTGAAAGGCCCGGTTCAGGTCGCCGGAATCATGTTTGCTGGTGGCATTGGCCGCACCTTCGACAAAGGCGTCATAGGCATCCTCCACCCGGGCAAGGTCCATGCGTGACATGTGGCTGACGGCGTGACGGGCGGCCATTTCCTCCAGCGAGGCGCGGATTTCGGAATATTCGATGATGTCCTGTTCGGTCATGCCGGTCACCATTGCGCCACGATTGGGCAGGAACGTTACCAGCCCCTCGGCTTCTAGCTGCTTCAGCGCCTCGCGCACGGGAATGATACTGGTGCCAAAACCACCAGCCAATTCTGATTGCGGCAATGCCTGCCCGGCCGGAAGCTGTCCCGTCAGGATGGCATTGCGCAACGCGGCCCCAACCACAATTGACGCGGCACCACGTTTCTGGCCGGTTTCCACATCAAAGATGGCAGATGGCAGCATGCAGATATTTCCCCTCGCAAGATGGTCGTGTCCCCAACGCAGGGCAGACGGGGAAATGGCAATCTCCCGGACATAGGCTCCCGGCGCCTCCCCCTCTCCTGCCATGGTGCAGCGGGCAAGTTATACGACAGGAGCCTTGGTATACATTATATATAAAATTATATGATACGCTGCCAATGCCGTCAAAGGATTTGCCCGCCGTCCGGCCATCTTGCGATTTCAGAACCATGAAATGATTCGAAGAAGGTGTTTCAACCGGCCTTTCAAAGAGAAATAACAGGTTCCTGGGCGATAAGTGTATCTGGCGTCATGGTCATCGGGATGTCGGCGGGTGCATCGGGCAATGTCATATTGCGATGTGCGGTATGTTCGCCCCATATGAAAATCAGCCCGGCAAAAATGACCACCGCCATATCGTCGAATGGATGGGGCACAAAGCCATATCCCCCAAAGGATCCACTGGCCGAAAGTGCAAGCATGCCCGTGAAATAGGCCAGCACCCATGCGCTACTGCGGATATCTTCGCCTGTATTGCCCATGGCGCGTAACGTGCGAATGGCAAGGAACCCCACCGCAAAAATAAGTTGAACCGATAAAAGCCAAGATAGTGTGTACCATCCTGACCAGAATACGATCAGGCTGGCGATCATGAAGGAAACCGGGCCGATAACCCGGATGCACCTGACCCGGAACGGGCGGACAAGGTCGGGGGCTGCGTGTCGCAATGCGGCGGCGGCAACCGGGGCGAAAGCATAACTCATGATCAGGGCGGATGACACCACGCCAATCAGTGCTTCCCACGATGGAAAAGGCAGCATCCAGAAAAGGCCGAGCCCGAATGTCAGGAAAGCCGCGCGCCGGGGTATGCCATGGCGCGGGTCCAGATGCCCAAACCATGAAAGGAAGGTGCCGGAACGCGACCATGCGTAAATGATGCGTGTGGTCGATCCCATATAGATATTGCCCGTGCCAGTGGGGGATACGACCGCATCAATGACAACGGCAAAGCCCAGCCACCCGAGACCCAGCGTGATGGCGATATCATGAAATGGCAGGGGCAGCAGGCGGTCGATACCGGCCCATCCATGTGGTGCAAGCATGCGGGCGGGCACACTTCCGATAAAGGCGACCTGCAGCAGGATATAGACAAAGGCGGCAAGGAAGATCGAAAGCGTCAGGGCGATGGGAATGGTTCGTTGCGGATTACGGACCTCGCTTGCGACCGCAATGATGGGGGTCAGGCCCAGATAGGCAAAGATGACGCCCCCGACGGAGACGGCGCTTTCCATGCTTTGTCCGCCAAAAGGCATGAAGCCGTATTTCGTGAAATTATCAGGACGGAGAAACAGCAGCAGCACACCAATGACCAGCATTGGCACGACGAATTTGAAGAATGTTATGATATTGTTGAATAATGCGAATGTCTTGACGCCAGAAATATTCAGCCGCAGCATCCCTGCCAGCACCGCGACCTGCATCCCCCACCCCAAAAGGGTCGGATCCCCTGCCTTGTTGGCTGTAAGTCCGGGGACCCATGATCCCGCATACTGGCGTGCTGCGATGATTTCGATGGAAATCAGGCTGGAATAGGCAATAACGGTAATAAACCCCAGCAATGCACCCAGCAGGGGACCGTGTGCATAGGCCGGATACCGGATCATGCCCCCTGCCTCTGGCAGGGCGGCGGCGAGTTCGCAATAGATCAGCCCCAGAAACAGGACCGCAATCCCGCCCATCAGCCATGAAAGGATACTGGCGGGACCGACAATCGCCGCGACATGCGACGCCGCGAACAGCCAGCCGGACCCGAAAACCGCCCCAAACCCCAGTAATGTCAGATCGAGGAGGGAAAGCGAACGATTGAATGTCGGTGATGGCGGGGCCATGGCGCACTTCCTTGCCGGTTGATGCGTGGCGCACAAGGTCATGGACAGATGTGCGCCGGTGCGGACACTGGATCAGGTGGCGGCCTGTGGCCTTCCATCCACCAGCCGTGTCAGGCCAAGGGGGTTGGCGCGCCCCAGTTCAGGGGGCAGAAGGATGTCTGGAAGATCCTGATAACAGACTGGCCGCAAGAAACGTTCAATGGAAGCAGTCCCTACCGATGTGGTGCGGGTGTCCGTGGTGGCGGGGAACGGGCCGCCATGGACCATGGCAGGACTGACCTCTACTCCGGTGGGCCACGCATTGACCACAATGCGTCCTGCCTTGCGTTCGAAAACCGGCAGCAGCATCCGTGCAAAGTCAATGTCGCCGTCATCCATGTGCAAGGTCATGGTCAACTGCCCCTCCAGACTTTCGCTCAGGGCATGCAGCGTGGTGATATCGGGACATGAAACCAGAAGCGAGACCGGGCCAAAAACTTCGTGCCGCAGGATGCTTTCACGCATAAAGTCAGCGGCTGTCGTACGTAACAGCATCGGCCGCCCCCGATTGGGTGCCCCGTCATCCGTCCCCTGCCCTACGACCGTGACGCCCGGACATCGCGCCAGCTTCCCCACCCCTGCATCATAGGCAGCATGGATATCTGGTGTCAGCATCGTCATCGCCGGGCGTATGGCGATATCCTGCGCGGCTGTGTGGACAAAGGCCTCGAACGTCTCTCCTTCCAGGGCGATGACAATGCCCGGATTAGTACAGAACTGCCCCACCCCCATGGTCAGGGAACCGACAAATTCCCGCGCCAGTGTTTCCGTGCGTGCGGACAATGCCTGCGGACACAGATAGACCGGATTGATGCTGCCCATTTCCGCGAATACGGGAATGGGCACCGCACGCTGCGCCGCGATTGCCGCAAGGGCCGTCCCCCCGGCGTAAGAGCCGGTGAAACCGACTGACATAATGGCAGGATGCTTTACCAGCCATTCCCCCACCTCATGCCCGATCCCACCCAGCAGGGAGAAAACCCCTTCGTGCAGGGCGCAGTCCTGAATTGCCTGGCGGATGGCGCGCGCCACAAGTTCACTGGTTCCCGGATGTGCGGGATGGGCACGGCAGACCACCGGGCATCCCGCAGCAAGCGCGCAAACCGTGTCACCACCGGCGACAGAGAACGCAAGCGGGAAATTGCTGGCACCGAATACAGCAACCGGCCCCACGCCAATACGGCGCTGGCGCAGGTCGGCGCGCGGCATTGGCGTGCGGTCGGGTAATGCAGGATCAATGCGCGGCTGACTCCATTCCCCCTGCCGCACCAGCGTGGCGAACAGACGTAACTGCCCCATTGTGCGCCCCATCTCTCCGCGCAGGCGTCCTTCGGGCAATGCGGTTTCCGCGCCTGCGCGCGCTATGATGGCATCGGCATTCTTGGCCAGGCAGGATGCGATCCGTTCAAGGAATACCGCACGTTTTTCAAATGACACGGCACGATAGGGATCGAATGCGTCGGACGCCAGACGGCAGGCAGTATCCACGTCTGCGGACGTGGCGCAGGCAAAGGCCGGTTCCAGATGTGCGTTCGTTGCGGGATTGATCGCATGGAAATGCGTGTCACCCCCGACATCGCGTTGCCCGATCAGCAAGGTTCCGCTTAATGTCATATTTTCTTTTCCTCCTGTCATATTTTATACCTTTCGTGCATGTGTCCGTCCGAAGCGATCCGGGCGGAAGGGATGCAGGTTCAGCGATATGTCTTCGTCAGTGGCTATGGCTGTCACAATTTCCGCCGTGAATGGCGCAAGTGTCAGGCCCAGATGCTGATGTCCGCACGCGGCGATGATCCCCGGCAGCCCGGGAATACGGCCGATGGCAGGCAAGTAGTCGGGTAAAGTGGGGCGGCAGCCGACCCAGCGGGAAAAGCCGGACCTGACGGGCAGGCCGATTTTCTGCACCATATGTTCCAGTTTCTGCCATTTCCTCATGTCAGGTGGTGCATCGGCACGGGTGAATTCAACAAACGTCGAAGCCCGCATCCGTGCTTCAAAGCGCGATACGATGACGGCGTGATCTGCAAAAACCATCGGTGGCCCTTCGGGCATGCCGCCATGGTCCCATTCGATATGATAACCACGTTCCGCGATTAGCGGGGGCGTCCAGCCATGGACGAGGTCGCGCGTCCCCACCCCTGCGGCCATCACGACGATATCAGGCGTAAGGGATGTGCCATCCTGCACGATGACCTGCGCCCCCGACGGGCCGGATGAAACCCGGATGACGCGTTGCTGTCGCAGTTCGCATCCAGTTTCCGCGTGCAGACGGTCCTGCAATGTTGTCAGCACCAATCCGGGGTCACGGACCTGCCCTGTTCCGCCAAAAGCCAGCCCTGCGCGTGGAATATGACCAAGCAGCGGGATCAGGCTTTCGCGTTCCTGCCGTGTCATGGCACATGCCGTTGCGCTCCCAAGGTCGGACGACATGACCGCACGCATCGCGCGGCGTGGGTCGGTCGTCCCATCCCAAAGCATCAGGTGCCCTTTGTCGATAAGCAGGTCAGGCGCACCAAGATCACCCACCATGCGTCGCCATGCGGGCATGGCGTGCGATAGCAGGTCACGCAGGGCCATGTGTCCGCGTCGCGCCGTGGAAGGTGCGCACGCGCGCACATAGCGCATGCCCCATGGCAGCCATGTACCAATATGCCGCCAGCCGATATCCAGCGCCCCACCCGTCAGCGTGAACATGCGCCCCGGTGCGGACAGGAGCATGCGTGGCGAGGCCAGCGGCATCACCTGCTCTGTCGCGATATGCCCTGCATTCCCCCATGACGCGGCGTCGCGTGCCTCACCCGTATTCAGGACCACGACATAAAATCCCTTCTGTCGCAGGCGCAGCGCACACGAAAGCCCTATGACCCCACCCCCGACCACGACAGCGGATGCAACGCGACCGGATTTTGGGGGCATGGATATTTCGTCCTTTCCAAATCAATACGTATACGATAGACGAAACGATATCGAAATCAAGTGGAGAGTTCCAATGCAGTGGACAGGTGTTTTTCCTGCGGCGACCACGCAGTTCGCCCCGGACTTGTCGATCGATTTTACAGCGACGCAAACAGTTCTGGATAACCTGATCGGCGATGGCGTCCATGGCCTGACGATCATGGGAACATGTGGCGAGAACAATTCTCTGGAACCCGAAGAAAAGCTGAAGGTCCTTGCGGCCGCATGTGAAACGGCAAAAGGGCGTGTGCCCGTTATTGTGGGCGTATCCGAATTGACGACGCCGCGCGCGGTGAAGTTCGCGGCCGATGCCGCACGGATTGGTGCCGATGCGCTGATGGTGCTGCCAGCGATGGTCTATGTCCCCAAGGAAGCGGAGCTTGTCGCCCATCTGAAGGCCGTGGCGGGGGCGTCCGACCTGCCGATCATGTTGTATAACAATCCCACTGCCTATCGCGTGAACATCAGCATGGAGGTTCTGCAAGAGCTGACGGATGTGAAGACGATCGTTGCGGTTAAGGAAAGTTCAGCCAATACGCGTCGCTATACCGATGTGGTCAATGCGTTTGGCGCACGCTATATCATGATGGCGGGGCTGGATGACGTGGCGTTCGAGGGGTTGACCCTGGGGGCTGCGGGCTGGATTTCAGGGCTGACAAGCGCATTTCCACAGGAATCGGTCGAACTGGTGGCGGCATTGAACAGGGGGGATATGGCGCGGGCGCTGGAAATCTATCGCTGGTTCATGCCCTTGCTGCATCTGGATGCGGAACATGACCTGGTGCAGTCGATCAAGCTGGCGGAACAGATCATGGGGCGTGGCAATGAACGCGTCCGTATGCCACGCATGCCCCTGACCGGCGCGCGTCGCGCCGAAGTCACGGCCATGGTGGAAAAAGCGGCCGCCACACGCCCCTGCGCACAATAGGCCACACGCCTGCGTCCGCCGCGTTTACATCAGGGATATGACAATGCGACATACGTTTTTCTGTGTTGATGGGCATACAGCGGGCAATCCCGTCCGCTTGGTCGCGGGCGGGGCGCCCTTGCTGCGCGGGACAAGCATGAGCGAGCGGCGTCAGGATTTTCTGACGCGTTTCGACTGGATACGCACCGGACTGTGTTTCGAACCCCGTGGCCATGACATGATGTCCGGTGGTTTCCTGTATCCCCCTACCCGTCCCGATACGGATGGGGGGATATTGTTCATTGAAACCAGTGGCTGCCTACCGATGTGTGGCCATGGTACGATCGGGTTGGTAACATTCGGGCTCGAACATGGGCTGCTGCAACCCCGCAAAGAAGGTGAATTGCGGTTGGAAGTTCCTGCGGGCATAATCGACATCACCTATACACATGCACATAACCGGGTGACGTCTGTCACCATCCGCAATGTGCCGGCATGGGTGGCCAGAACCGGGATTTCCATTGAATTGCCGGGTTTTGGCCCATTGACGGTGGATGTGGCCTATGGCGGGAATTTCTATGCCATCGTGGAACCGCAGGGCGCATACCATACGCTCGATGAACTTGGCGCACGCCGTATACTTGAACTCAGCCCCGTGATCCGTGATCTGGTGCGCAAGGCCTATACCCCGGTCCACCCGCTTGACCCCACAATCAAGGGGGTCAGCCACGTCCTGTGGGCGGAACCGGGTGAAGATCCCGCACGCCAGGGACGTAATGCCGTGTTCTATGGTGACAAAGCCATTGACCGTAGCCCTTGTGGCACCGGGACATCGGCGCGACTGGCACATCTGTCGCACAAGGGAATCCTTGATCCGGGACAGCCATTCATCCATGAAAGCTATATCCGCAGCCGTTTTACCGGACGTATCGACAGCAAGACGAAAGTAGGCGACCATCAGGCGATCGTTCCGCTGATTACGGGAAGCGCCATTTCAACCGGGTTCAACACGATCTGGATTGATAAGGAAGATGTTTTCAGCAACGGTTTCCAGGTGGTCTGAAACCGGCCATCCGCTGCAGTCCTGACCTTCATCTTGCATAAAGGCCCCCTGTGCATGGGCATCGTACGCCATTCCGCATCGCTGCAGATACGCACCATTGCGGATCAGCTTTACTACCTGATTCGCAAACGTATCCTGCAAGGAGAATTGGCGGAGGGAGAGCCCATACGCCAAGATACGATTGCAGCCGAACTGGGAATCAGCAAGATCCCGCTGCGTGAGGCCCTGGCCCGCCTGGAACAGGATGGCCTGGTCAGGTCACACGTCAATCGCGGTTTCACCGTCAATACACTGAGCGCGGAAGAAGCGGACGAGGTCTTTGCGCTGAGGCTGCAACTTGAACCAACAGCTACCGTAGCAGGAAGCCGGCATGCCACGGCTGCGGATCATGCACATGCGCGCGCCATGCTGGCGGCGGTGGGAAATGCCTGCATGCAGGGTGACGGGGATTGGGGGGAATGTAATCGCGCCTTTCACATGTCCCTGATCCGCCCTGGGGCGGGCACGTTAACCTATACAATGATTGAACGCCTTAATGTCATCGCGGACCGATATGTGCGTTTTCATCTTGGTCCGATGGGGCGACCGGAACAGGCCAACATACAACATGGCAAGATATTGGCGGCCTGGATCGACAGGGATGAAAAGACCCTGTTGAAGCTGTCACGCAACCATATTCGCGATACACATGAGGATCTGCGTAAGGAACTGCCGCGGGCTGGTTCTAAATAATAAGAAATTTTCGGATAACCCACTGAAATACAATAATAAAAACTCTGATCTATGCCTTTTTTCAAGAATTTGACATTTTTCAAAGCGTTTCCAGGACAATATCGACCAACAATATTCATGATTTCAGCGGGTTGTTGGACCTGTTTTTTTCCGACAGCCCCCAAGGAACTGTCGGAAAGATAATTGCAACGCCCTGAAAATTTCGAGGAATCTTTCCCGTGATATCCTCGACAGTTAGCTTTTTCGAAAAATGATTCGGTATTCATTGTTTTTTATCAGGACATTATTCGCAAATCATTCAGTGCTGTTTCAACCTGTGGCACGCCGGATATAACAGCACGAACGGGGCGGAGAGTTCGCCTGACATATCCAATATGATGAAAATAACGGCATATGCATATATTTTATTCCAAATGTGCCCTATTTCGCGACATGAATGGAATATTTTATATATAAAAATCGCAACATCATATAATATATGATGTTGCATCTTTGGGCGGATGGTGACATGCTGACGTCTGTCGTTGTACAGATGTGCACGCAAAGTGGATTGTAAGTAAAAGCTGTAGTTTTGATTCAAGTTATACCGTGATATAATTCCAGAGCATATGAATGGAATATGATCCATTATAATAATTTCATTTCATTGTATAATTATTATATATATGGAATAAATCATTAAAATTCATGAGAATTTTCTTTGCTTATTTTTAAAATAAACAAACATATTCTTAGAACTTTCCGCCGTAAATTGTGTGTTAAATATGCAACGATCTGGGGAATCAATCTCTTTTTTGTCGCGAAATAATGCGGAAACGTATTGATCATATATTATATTTCATGCACGGTATACGATATATTCGATACCAATCGCGGGGTTTTAGGAAACAAAAACAACGAAACACTTTTAATGAAAGCAATTTTCCCACAGAAATCCTGACTTTGAGATGCATAAATCCTCAAAGGAGGAAGCCATACCAATTTCTGCAATATTCCACACATCAGCGATGTCAGGTGATTGTGACGGAAAAGACACTTTGGTCATGTGCCATATTCAGGGAATACTTTCATATTCATGCAGGTTTCATGTTTTTGTTCTTGGTATTCTAAAATATATACAGAGGGGTTAGGAATGATGCTGTATGAAAACGACCTGTTCCACCGACTGTTAAACCGGGTTGCCGCCATGGGCTGTGATGTGCCCGCGCATGTTGTGACCCTCTCCTGTCCATACGCCCGGTAGGAACACAGACGCATGAGCAACCGTAAAATTTTCTCAGGCCTGCTTTTGATGACAACGGTCCTGTCGGGCGTGTCCTCACATTCGGTCTATGCCGCCACCAGTACGATCCAGACAGGACATGCCACATCGCGGGGCAATATGCGCCCGATGGGCGTACATGCAGCACATCATACGGCCACGACGCATGATACCGGTCCGGTCCGTTCACGTGCCGCACCTGAATCCCTGTCGGTTTCGGCACATCGCACGGTGCATGGTGCGCACCTGGTTGTTGGCAAGAAACTGCTGGAGGCAGCGCCACCGGGTACCAACCCGATGGCGGCGTTGAACACCATGCCCGGTGTGGATTTCCAGTCCGCCGATGCGCAGGGCGTCAGTACGTGGAGTACGCAGATCTTCATGCATGGTTTCCAGCAGCAGGAAATCGGCATGACGCTTGATGGTGTGCCGCTGGGTGAAATGACATATCGAAATTATAACGGTCTGAATCCCGTTCTGGCTGTTTCGTCCGAAAATGTACAGGGCATTGACGTGTCGCAGTCAGCGGGCGCCGAAGATGTGGCGGCGACCAATAATCTTGGGGGTTCCCTAGCGTATACCACTACTGACCCGAGCCATAAGCTCGGCGGCACGGTCAATCAGGGCTTCGGTAGTTTTAATACGTTCCATACATTTGCACGGGTCGATAGTGGTGACCTGAACAGCACCGGCACCCGCTTTTATGCATCCTATATGCGCAATGATCAGGATAAATGGAAAGGGTACGGGGAGCAGTTCTATCAGCAGGTCAATGCCAAGCTGGTTCAGCCGATCGGGAATAATAGCTCACTTTCCGCCTATTTCGACTGGAGCGACCTACATGAACTGGAATATCAGGACATGTCGCCTGATATTCTCAATCATCTCGGCCCCAATGCCGATAATTATTATAATGGCCGGGCAAGCGGTTATATCCGTGCCTATGACGCAGCATTGGCGGCACAGAACAAGGGCGGTGGCTATCCCGCCGGATATGGCAACCTGAGTGATGCGTCGGATGCATCCTATTACGAAGGCGCGACCAACCAGGACGACATCGTAGGCTATCTCAAGGCTGACCTGGCACTGACGGACAAGGTACGCTGGACAACCACTGCCTATGGTCACGGGGAATCACAGCAGACCACCTGGACCACGCCCTATAGTGGTTCACCCAATGGCTCCCCCCTGAGCGAACTGGTCAAGCAGCCTTCCATCCGGCGCTTTGGCGTGCTGTCGCAGGTCACATATGATATTGCGCATAATCATATTGGTGGTGGCGTCTGGTATGAAAACAATGATTATCAGTCCCCGATGTACCAGTATGCGGAACCCAATGTCGTCAACGGCGTCGTGCAGGGCAACCTTGTCAATCCACTGGGACATTTCAAAGACCCGTTTGCCGAGGTTTTCAACCAGAACTATAACACGAATACCTTCACCGCCTTCGTGCAGGATACATATCGTCCGATCCGTAATCTTGCGCTGCATTTCGGGTTCAAGTCACTGTTGAATACAACACGTGTGGGTGATGGGTATCTGAATCAGGATTATTACGGCAATATCGGTAATATCACGAGTGGCGTCAGCCAGACAATTGCCAAGCCCTTCCTGCCACATATTGGCGTGGACTGGACATTCCTGAAACGTCATGAGCTGTTCATCGACATTTCAGAAAATGTCCATACTTATGCGGAGTCAGGGTTCAAGCTGTCCAACTCGCCGTTTGCGGTGACACAAACCGCCTATAACGATGCGCGCAGCACCCTGCGACCGGAGACAGCGTGGACCTATGCCATCGGTTATCGGTATCATGACCGGTTGCTTGGGGCTTCGGTTTATGCCTATCGCACGAATTTCAACAATCGCTTGCAACAGATTACGTCTGGTCCTGCGGTCAACCCGATTTCCAGTGTTGCCAATGTGGGCGGCGTGACCATGAATGGCGTGGATGCGGCCCTGACGATAACGCCACTGCGTAACCTCGCGATCACCAACAGCGTCAGCTACAACCATGCCGTCTATGACGATAACATTACGGATTCCAACGGCACACATGCCACAAAGGGCAAGCAGGTCGTGAATTATCCGCGGTTCATGTACAAGGCACGGCTGTCCTATGACTGGCGTTCACTCAGTTTCTATATTGATGGAAACTATGTCGGGCAGCGTAATTATGATTATGAGGGAGAATACCGGATTCCGGGTTACTGGCTGTCGAATCTTGGCCTGCAATGGCATGTAAAGAAGACCAGCGATACCGGTCCGCGCCTTGGCGGTTTCCTGCGTGGCCTGACCTTGTCTTTCAACCTGACCAACCTGACCAATACCCGCTATATCGCGACGATGGGGGAAAATGGCAACCCGATGAATGGCGCATCTGCCTATGGTGATCAGTCGATGCTGCTTGGCACGCCGCGTATGGCCTTTGGCGCCATCAAGGCCGATTTCTGATTACACAGCATATCGTTACCCCACACCATCGCATGTCCTGCATGGTGTGGGAGAGTAATATGGTTGTTTTATTGAATTTTATAAATAAACATGATGGAAAGTGAGATCAGTTTCAGAATATAAAATCCTGAAATTCGCATGATATCTTTTCGGATCTGAAGCGAAAAATATGTAATAAAATATGGAAAATATAAGAATATAAAGAAGATTTACGTTACGATTTTGGACATATGCCATGAAAGGTGGTATCGTTCCCAGCACACAGGAACTAACATTATGTCGCCCTTTCCCTGATGGGCAGCAGACGGTTCTGGCGGGCCACAGACGGTCCGTGGCCCACGAAGGATATTTGATGACACAGGATGCCGTTTCTGGCCGAACGCTGAAAAATCGCCATATTGCCATGATCGCCCTTGGTGGTGTCATCGGGGCGGGCCTGTTCGTGGGCAGCAGTTCCGCCATTACCGTGGCCGGCCCGGCGGTTCTGTTGGCATATGCTCTGTGCGGCGGACTGATTATGGTTGTGATGCGCATGCTGGGCGAAATGGTGATGCAGCAACCGGGCCTGGGCTCGTTCGTGGAATATATCCGGCAGGGATATGGCAGCAGGTCCGGGTTTGTCGCGGGATGGATGTACTGGTTTTTCTGGGTGGTCGCAATGGGGAGCGAGGCCATCGCAGGCGGTCTGCTGATGCAGGACTGGATCGCATTGCCCATCTGGTTGTTGGCGGTGGGCATTATCCTTGTGCTGATGGCTGTCAACCTGCGGTCGGTAGATGTATTCGGGGAATGTGAATTCTGGCTATCCTTGATGAAGGTCGCAAGCATCATCATGTTCATCGTGATGGGTGTGCTTTTCGTGGGGCATATGTTTGGGCCAGGCATTTCCGTGCGGGCCAATTACCTTGGGCATGCAGGGTTTGCCCCCCACGGGATTACGGCCATACTTGCGGTCATACCGACGATCATGTTCAGCATGATCGGGTCCGAAGTTGCGACGGTGGCGGCTGCGGAATCCGCTAACCCACGTGTGGGGGTTGCCCGTGTGACACGCAGTATCGGTGTCAGGGTCACGGTATTTTACCTGACATCCATCATGCTGCTGCTTGCGATCGTGCCATGGACTGAGGTGACGGCGGGGAAATCTCCCTTCATCGCCGCCATGAGTGTCATGGGTGTTCCCGGTGCCGCAACGATCATGCGTGTTGTCGTATTCAGCGCGATCCTGTCATGCCTGAATTCCAGCCTTTACATAACATCGCGTATCCTTGCCGAACTTGCACGCTCAGGCAATGCCCCTGCCCTGCTGGCGCGGCATTCGGCACAGGGTGCCCCGCGGTCGGCCCTGATCGCCAGTACGTTTGCTGGTCTTGTTGTCGCATTCTGCTCCATATTGTCGCCAAACGTGATCTTCTCTTTCCTGCTAAGTTGCAGTGGCGGCGTCATCTTGCTGGTCTATCTGCTGATCGCGGTCAGTTACCTTGTAATGATGCGTCGCAGGAATACGATGGGTCGTATCTGGCAGGGATATGTAAGTATTGGCGGGATCTGCATGGTCTTTGTGGCAATGCTGCTGGATCCGACGGAACGCATGACGGCCATCGCCAGCCTGTTGAATGCCGTGTTTTTTGTCTGTCTTTATGACGGGTGGCAGGTGGTGGCACGCCGCCGTAATCGCGCCAGCACAACATCGGTGGGACAGGGATATCCATAGTCCGTGGAACCGGGTGGCATCAAAAAACATGGGATGCTTTTGGCGGCCTGTCTGAAAATATGGAACCGACACCCCATTGGAATGATAAAATTTTTGCGAAGATTTTTAAAAATCTTCGAAGGTCGCTGTCCAGACGGGGTTGTCATTCCTTACCAATAGGTTGTTTTTAAACAGTCTCTTATGTATCAACAGGGTCGTAAAAACGGCCGCTTATTTTCCGCCGGTTCCTTCAGGGGGCGGCAGGCTGGCACGGATTGCAATTGAATAATCCGGCCCCGGAGTTGCACCGGGGGGGCGGATGATATGGCTTGCTTCATGCAGGGCGGCAAAATCCGGCAGATGGGTGGAATCGTACGGTCCCAGCAGGTTCATGTCATAAGCCATGGCCGCTGTATGGCCACTAAGGATCACGCGCCAGTCCAGCCGGTAGCGCAGTCGTGCTCCTGCCCGTGCCAGAATACCGGTGGTACAGTTGTCTGTCAGGGTATTGTACCATTGTGGATGGCGGATCAGGTCATGGATTGCATCGACATAACTTATGAACAGGCGCTGACGTACCTGTGCCGACAGATTCAGGCGATAAAGATAGACACGTTCGCGCCGGATATCGGTTCGCACGCCGATCAGGTCACGTTCGTCCGCCGTGACATAGAACAGTTCATAATGATGAAAGAAACCGGCAATGGTGGAATAGGCAAAACGTGCCTGCCGCCGGGTTTCTATGGAAATGGCAAGGTGTTGCCCATCTGTGAAGCCGAAGCTCAGGAAAACATGTGCAATGGAGTCCCCTGCCCAGTAAGAGGTGACAAGGTCAACACTCTGTAACCCGTCAAGGTGATAGGTCGCATCATACCATGCGGGAAGATAGTCATCTGGCGTGCGATACCGAAAATTACGGACATTATGGACATGGACGTCATTACCGTCGCGCCATGCGTCGGCGGGGATGGCATATTCGCGTGCCCATGACCGATCATTGCGCGGCGGGTCGGTGACATACCATGCACCCATACCCCCGACCAATGCCGTGCGCAGGATACGCCTGCGGCGCGGCAGGCGTATCCATGCACTACCAAACAGCAGGATGGGAAAAACCAGGGCGCCTCCCACCCGCAGCACGTCCGGCTGAATGGTGGAGTAGTAGACTGCCGCCGCCCCCAGCATACCATACAGGACCAGCGTAATATGACCGCCCCACCTGAGTGAGTTGCGCCAGTTCATTGCCTTGCGGCCTGTACGGACGAACCCTGTGGGGCGGTAGCAGGGTTTTGGGCCAGTTGCAGCAGCAGGATGCGTTGTATTTCGGCGATGGTAAACGGATTGGATTGCGTGGAATGTTCTGAATGGCGTACGATCAGTTCGGATTCCACTCCTGGGATATGGGCGCTTTCATACGACACCACCCCATCATTCGCGTTGGATAGCGGGTTCCCCGTGCCACAGACCGGTATGATGGAATGCGTATGCACATCAGTCATGATCGGGATTGTGGGCAACGTCCGCATGAAGGCGCTGCGTGGGGACATGGCATAGACACTGCCCAATCGTGGTATACGATTGTCAAGACGCGTGCTGTCGCCTGCACCGGTGACAATTTCGCGCGCGGTTTCACTGACCCGCCATGGCAGGCTTGCCATACCGCCAACCAATTGGGCCAGTGACATCCCGGCCAGATAACTGCCATGCTGTGGCGTGGCGATGAAGACGACCCGCTGTATTTCAGGCATCGGGGTCGGAAACATGGTGTCCTTGATCAGTTGCCGCGTGCGGGTATTGAGGTGAAATGTCGAAAGCGGACGTCCCGCCGTTCCATCCCACAGCCTGTCTCCCGGGTTGATAACCAGCATACGCGCCAGCAGCCCCCCCTGGCTGTGTCCCACCAGCGTGATATGTCCCAGTGCGGGATCGGCCTTTGTGCCGCCCAGACTGTCCACCGCCTGGGTGATGGCACGGCGCAGTTGCCATGCGGAATATGGGATGGGGTTGCTGGTGGCGTAGGAAAAGAACCAGAAATCAAAATGATCGCGGATGGTGCGATCTTCCAGAAGATCGTTGACCATGTTGGCCCAGCGATACGGGCTGGAGGCTGTGCCATGGATGAAGACGACGGGCATGTTGCCCGGTCGGTGCGGCGTCATCGCGACCAGTCGTGGTTGCGTCCCATCATAGGTGGTGCCATCAAAGAAACCGCGATATTCCTTGGTCCATAATGCAGTTTCATGCAGGCTGATGGCGCGGGCGGCTGTCTGATCATATACGGGCGGGATGGAAACGCCGGGAGTGTCATCCATGACATGCACAACCAGACGCCCATGAAGATGTCCGGTCAGTACCTGCGCGCGTGGATTGCGGATTTCCAACATCATGCTGGTGGGAATCCGCAGGCGGGTGGAAACGTCAAACAGCCTGCCTGTCTGTGTCCCGTCGCCTGTGGCCTCTATTGTGCCATCCTCAGGGCGGCCCAGGGCGGTCAGGGCCTCGCCCAGCCCAGGGGTGCGATAGACATTGCTTATGCCGCTGACGGCAAGTGTGGCCGTCGGTAGGAAACTCTCCAGCAGGCGGCCATGCCAGTGCAGTTGTGCCGGGTCGGCGCCAAGTTCGATATCCCCGAACGGCAGGAGGCGGTTTTGCGTTATGATCGCAACGGGGGCAGGGAATGCCGCCGTCAGGCCAAGATTGTAGAAATCGGCCGCCTGTCGAAAACGTGGATCATAGGGGCTGGGTCCCCCCACCTCTCCGGGTTGGAGGAAGGCATAGGCATAAACTGCAGCCGCCAGGAAATCGGTCGCCCGCCGGTGACGCAGGCCCTGACGGTAGCTGAGTTCCGCCAGTGCAAACAGCATATCTGGCAGTTCATCGCCGGTGCCCTTGCCCGCCAGCCCACGCAGGGTTTCGATCGCGCGATCGGGATGACGCTCCCACAGAGGGGCCAGCCCGTGCCGCCTTAGGACGATCTGCGTATTGGGACCAAGGCCATGCCCCTGTAACGCGGTCAGGCGGGCGTTGTTATAGCTTTTGACAAGGGAAACATGCCGGACCTCAACCGGCCCCGCGCATGCCGCCAGCATCGTCAGGGTGAAAATTGCGGCAGTGCGTGCCAGACCCTTTATGCGGGGCCGGGAAGGATGGAGATGGCGAGATGAACTATGTTTCATTGCAAAAATCAGGTACCTAAACTGCACTAATGGGAAAAATCCCCTGCGGTCTTCACACTACAACCATTCCTTGCAATGACGCACCATCATTTCATGGCCAATGATCGGACTTCCATGGCGAGGGGCAAGGCTTGAAATATATCTCCCCCGAACCGATATAAAAAATATGCCCAATGATTCCATGGGCATATCCAAAGTGATGATAAACAGGGACAAACCGGATCATGAGTGTTGCCGAAAACCTACGCAAGCTGAGCCCTGAAGACCTTCAGGACATCACAAAGCACGTGGAGCAATCCCTTCACCAGCACAAGGCGGAACTGCACAAACAGATTGCCGAACATCTGGGCGCGCTGAAAGGGGAAGTACGGGTCCATGAAAACAAAATCCCGACCTCATGCAAGGTCTATGGGGTTCTGATCCTCGCTGCTGCATCGCTGGCGAGCTATATCTTCGGTCGTAAATCCGCCGACTGAGTGTTTCCCCATTTGGGTGCTGTCCCTGTCATAATCGATGCATGACCTGGCCATGGCAGGGACAGAGCCATCATATGTCACGTGGCACCTGTTCTGGATAAATGACGGTGACAGGCCGTCTGGACAGAAGCTGGTTGCGGGATTTATTATTTTTATATATAAATTATTTCCAAAATAATTCTTCATATGTAAGTAATGTCATGGGATGTATTCTTCATGCATGGCTGGTAATGTGTGACAGCACTGGTTTTTATGCCTGCTGGCCCGTAAAGCCCCCTGGGGCGGAATACTGATCATGGATGTGACAGATGAAGATGGGCTTTCTTTCCTCGGGGATGGTGCTGGCGTTCGCCGCCTTTTCTTCATTTTCAATCAGTGACGCTTTTTCCAAGCTGCTTGCAGGACAGCTTGACCCGTTTGAGGTTGCCTTTTCGGGTGGGATCTTCGGTTTTCTGATCATTCCGTTCATCAGGCGGGACAATGAATCCTATCTGGATATTTTTTCTCCACAGAAGCCGGGCATGTGGCTTGTGCGTGCGATCGCGACCTTTACCGCTACCGCCGCAAGTGTTGAAGCATTCATGCTGCTTCCCATGCCCGAAGCCCTGTCACTGATGTTCCTTATGCCGCTTTTTGTGACCATGCTGTCTGTCACCTTGCTGCATGAAAAGGTATCAGCGTGGGCGTGGGTATCGGTTATCGTCGGGTTCATCGGGGTTCTGATCGTTCTGCGGCCGGGGATGCGTGCCCTGCATCTTGGACATCTGTGCGCCCTGATCGCGGCGGTTGCGAATGCCGTGGGCGTTATCGCCTATCGCCTTGCGGGGAATGATACGCCACGCCTGTCACTGTTCGGGTCCAGCCTGTTTGGGCCGCTGGTGGGTGATGGCCTGCTGATGCTGGCGCATGCGCATTGGCCGCATGGCCTGCAAACGTGGTGTTTCCTGTTCGGGTATGGTTTCCTGGCGGCGTTGGGACAATTGCTGATGATGGTGGCAACAGCCCGTGCCCCCGCCAACCGGGTGGCCCTGCCCCAATACAGCCAGATGTTATGGGCGGTGGGTTTTAGCTATTTCCTGTTTCATCAGGCGCTGGATGGATGGACCTTTATCGGTATTGTCGTCGTGACATTTTCAGGCATGCTCAACTGGATACGCCAGCGTGTTCGCTATGAACATCTTGCTTTGCAGGAACGCCGCGCTGCGCGACGGCGTCTGCGGGAACCTCAAACAAGTCCATAAGCTGTTTAGTTCCGTGGTTTGATGGTGCGAATTTTGCATGAACCGTAGTGGTTCTTTTTCCCATTACGTGTAAATAAATTCATCCGAAGTAAGTCCCCGCAGTGTTTTGAGTCTGCCGGCGAAATTGCAGGCGACGACGAAGCCTGCGAAGTGCTGGCGCAGTTAGTCATGCGTTTCATAATAGAAGCACTTGATCGTCGCCGCCTTGATCGTCCGGTTCATGCGTTCAACCTGGCCATTCATCCACGGATGGCAATAGAAGACAGCAGATGCGGAATGGGCATTGTCATCGCATATGCGCGTCAGAATGCCAGACCAGCAACGGCTGTGGCATGTGCTGCCCACCCGGCGACCATAGAGAGAGTGTTACGAGCATGGTTACAGGACAAGCGGACCATCGCAGCTTCCCGACGCGCCACCATCAAGATGTCGATACAGGTCACTTCCATGTTGTAGAGACGTTCGAACTCAAGAGCTACCAGACCCTTCATGACTTTCATCATCCCCGGAACTCCTGCCGCTCAAGTTCATATGGGATAGCGAAACACGCCTGATAAAGCCTTACTGGCTGGTTGCTAAACGAGGATGGGTTTTGATGAAGATTTCTTCAAAACGTCATGACTGCACGACAGAAACCCTTACGTATCTCCAAGTACTGGTGTTTCAGACAGCGTGCGTTATCCGGCATGAGGCATGGCTCCTGATTCTCCAGAGGGTTGGGATATTGTAAGCTGACATCGCCGTGAACCTTCGCCAGGTATAATGCTGTCACGCACCTTTCAGGACGTGGCCGCCCGTCATGGCCCCGGCGCACAGGGCCTTCAATCGGAGCTTATACGGCCAATGCTGCTCTGGTTTGCAATTCTGGTTACGTCGACACTGGCCTTTGGGCTCAGTGCCGTTTCGGGCGGCGGTGCAGGGCTGATCCTGATGCCCCTGCTGGGGCTGGTATTGCCTGACATGCAGGTGCCCGCCGCCCTATCAATTGGCACTGCTACCAGCTCGGCGGCGCGCATCATTTCGTTTCACAAAGCAATCCGGTGGGACATTGTTCGGCATTTTGCGCCAACCGCACTGCCATTTTCCGCCCTCGGGGCCTGGGCGCTCAGTCGCATGAATCCCGTCTATCTGTCGCTGTTATTGGGTCTGTTTTTGGTGGGTAATCTCCCCCTTCTATTTCGCACACCTCCAATCCAGCCCAACAGGAAACCAGTCCGTATCGCATCGCTCCATGCGCTGGGTGCCGCCGCAGGATTCATTTCCGGTTTTACTGGGGCGATTGGTCTGGTCTTCAACGGTTTCTATTACCAGCTTGGTCTTCGCAAGGAAGAAGTCGTCGCAACTCGCGCCGCCAATGAAATCATGCTGCACGGTCTTAAGCTCATTCTCTACGCGGCATTCGGCCTGATGAGTATTCATGTCGTCATCGTGGGTATCGCTGTTGCCGCGGCCGCAATCCTGTCTTCGATCATCATGCGCCATCTGCTCCCTTACCTACATGACCGACTGTTTCACCATATCGGTCACGCAGCCATGGTTGTAGCAGGCCTCATGATGGTGATCACAGCAGGTGGCCAGATTGCACGTCAGAATGCTGCTGTTCTCAATTATTCCCACGCATCCGGGGATCTCTCTGCTTCCCTGTCATGGCAGCAGCATATCTTCGCAGTTGAATGGGAACACGGCAATGAACTGGAACTGATCCATCGGGTGTATATCCCATCAACAAATCTACCAGGCACTCCCATATTCCATGGTTTCATCCTGCACATGTCTCCCCACACAGGAATCCAGACCGTTCGGAGTGTCGGGGTTTAAATCGCACGAAATTATTCACCTAAATATAGAATAATATGCTTATTTTTAATGATACTTTACTGATGCTGTTCCTCGTCAAGGATTTCTGGGCAGGAAATCCCGAACCATGTGTGCTTCTGGGCGCCGATTTATCCGCCCGCTGCCCAAATCCGGAACCTTACTCATGACCATCATGATTTACCACAATCCGGCCTGCGGCACGTCGCGTAACGTACCGACGCTGATCCGCAACAGCGACGATGAACCCCGGATCATCGCGTTTCTGAAAGCGACCTTTCGGGTGACAGCCGTCCCTTACGGGACAGCAGGACCAGCAGCACGCCCAGCAAGCTGATGCCTAGGCCCGCGACGGAAACCATCGGATAGCCGAACCCCATAGACAAGACAGCCCCGCCCAACGCCGCCCCCAAGGCATTGCCCAGATTGAACGCGCCTATATTGACCGACGAAGCCAGGCCCGGTGCATCGTGTGCGGCCTGCATGGTGCGCATCTGCAGGGCCGGCATCAGGGAGAAACTGGCGATGCCCCACAGCAGGACTCCGACCAACGCACCGGCCGACGTTTGCGCGGCGAAGGGAAAGGCCAGCATGATCAGGCCGAGGAGTGGAAAGAACACCAGCAACGTACCGGCCAGCGACCGGTCTGCCGCCTGACCGCCGATAGCATTGCCTATACTGAAACCAATACCGATCAGCATCAGTGCCACCGTCGTTAAGGTTGGCCCCGCATGGGTGATATGTTCTAGCATCGGCACGATATAGGTATAGAGTTCGAACATCGCTCCAGCGCCGATCACCGTGACGCCCAGTGCCATCAGCACATTGGGGCGCATGATGACCTTCATCTCGGCCACCGCGTCCGGCCTTGGGCCGGCCTCAGCCAATGGCAGGGCAACGGACAGGGCCGCAGCCGCGATCAGACCCAGCACCGAAATGGAGGCGAACGCACTGCGCCAGCCCAGCGTGTCACCCAGCCATGTCGCGGCCGGCACGCCAAAGATATTGGCAACGGTCAGACCCATGAACATACTGGCCACAGCACTGGCCTGCCGGTTGGCCGCAACCAGGCTTGCTGCCTCCACCGCGCCCAGCCCGAAGAATGCCCCATGGGCCATGCTGGTCAGCACCCGTGACAGCAGCAACTGCATATAATCGCCACTGACAGCCGAAGTCAGGTTGCCGATCGCATAGAGGATCATAAGTCCGATCAGCGCATATTTGCGTGGATAACGTGCCAGAAAGAGGGTGACGAAGGGTGCGCCGCCCATCACGCCGAAGGCATAGGCGCTGATCAGGCTGCCTGCCTTGGGTACACTGACATGGACCCCGTCTGCCAGGACAGGCAGCAGACCCATGGGGGTGAATTCTGTCACCCCGATCGCGAAGGCCCCGCAGGCCAGGGACAACAGCGCACGATCTGACGAAGAATGAGAATCCGGCACATTCGCCTCTTTGGTTCGATAAGAGATTTCAAATACATGGTCATACGCAGCCGGTGTGGGAAACACGTCCGGCATGCTACACTCGGGTGAAAATGCAATCACCCTGAGCATGCATCACATTGATGACCAGGGGTAGCATCCCCTCGCGCGGGGCGCGGGAATGTGTCGTGGGCGGCATGATGATACGATTGGGCAGGTTCAGATCACCCAGCGAATAAGGCGAAAACAGCATCAGCAACCCTTTTTGGCCAAAGATGGGCGAAAAATGGAAATTGCCAGTGTAGGATAAAACCAACCAGAGGCTTTGTGGCCACAAGAGCTGTGAACCAGGGTCACAAAAAAGAGTCCAATGGGTTGGAAACGCCCCTTACACTCCGTTCCGCATGAACGCCTGCAACCTTGGTACCATGAAATCGAGGAACAGCCGGATACGCTGCGGCATGCGCTGCCCCCCGAGATAAAGGGCGTGGACGTCCTCCGCATCGCCATGCCCCGCATCTGCCAGCACCTCGACCAGATGCCCATGGGCAATATCGTCGCGGACATGAAAGTCGCCCAGACGCGCCAGCCCCACCCCTGCCAGGACCAGACGGCGCACCGTCTCGCCATTGTTGGCCAGCAGGCTGCCGCCGACCATGCGGTCCACGATCCGCCTTCCTTCGCGCAACGGCCAGACCGGCGCAGCCCGGCGGAAGTTGAATCCCAGGCAATTATGGTGGTTGAGGTCGTCGATCGTGATCGGGGTACCATGATTCTTGAGATAGTCGGGTGAAGCGACGATCTGCCGACGTGCCACTCCGATCTTGCGAGCCAGCAGGCTGCTGTCCGTCAGGGGGCCAACACGGAAAGCAATGTCGGTACGGTCAAGATAAAGATCGACGATCTCGTCCGACAGCGACAGATCGACGATGACATTTGGATAGGTCTGCCAGAATTCCGGCAGCAGCGGCTCGATCCCCAGGACGCCGAATGGGACCGAGGCGCTCACCCGCACAATTCCGCTGGCACCACCCGCCCCATGACAGACCTCGCGCTCGATATCATTCAGTTCCACCAAGAGTGCGACACTGCGTTCATGGAACAGGCGCCCCTCGTCAGTCAGCGAGAGCCGTCGGGTCGATCGCTCAATCAGCCGCACGCCCAGCCGCTCCTCCATGCGGCCGATCAGCTTGCTGACCGTCGATGGTGTCATCAGGAGATGTCTTGCCGCCTCGGAGAAACTGCCAGCTTCGGCCACTCTCACAAAGACCTGCATCTCTCCCGCGCGATTATCCATATTCCTGAGCCCATCTGTGAATTGGAATCCAAGATTATGTGGAGGAAAAGCCGATTATCAAGCCCGTCCGAAAGCGGCATCGTTCAGCGATGATACGGTCACCCTGTCATTGTCATTCCCCATTAAGGAATATTCTGAGCTATGAAAAACATTCTTCTTTTGAATGGTGGCAAGGTCTTTGCGCATTCGCATGGCCGCCTGAACGATACATTGCATGATGTCGCGGTACGGATGCTGACAGAAGCAGGTTTCGCGACACGCGAGACCAAAATCGACGCAGGCTACGATATCGAGCAGGAAGTCCGGAATTTTTTGTGGGCAGATCTGGTCATCTACCAGATGCCCGGCTGGTGGATGGGCGCGCCATGGATCGTCAAGAAATACATGGACGAGGTCTTTACCGCCGGTCACGGCACGCTCTACGCTAATGATGGGCGCAGCCGGGCCTGTCCCGAACGCAAATATGGCTCGGGTGGCCTGTTGGGCGGTAAGCGTTACATGCTGTCCCTCACATGGAACGCGCCGGATGATGCCTTTACGGATCCTGTGCAGTTCTTTGAAGGCAGAGGTATAGATGCTGTCTATTTCCCCTTTCACAAGGCCAATCAGTTTCTGGCAATGTCAGCCCTGCCGACCTTTCTGGCCACCGATGTCATGAAAGCCCCGGATGTCGACGGGACCATTGACCGTTATCGTAAGCATCTGTCGGAAACGCTGAATTTCGCACGTTCTTTGAAACAATAAACCTGCAGGCGAACCTGATGGTTGTTCCTGACATCTTGAAAAAACATGCTGACCTCGAAAGATAATATTCAGGAACTTCTGTTATTGAAAAATCATCTTTCGAAAGCCATCGGGAAAAGTTCTGGCAACCTGCTCTCCCGCCCTGGGGAACGAGGCAGGGATCATGAAACCCCTGCCCTACTCTTTATCAAATGCTTTTTATGCTCCGATGCGCTTGCTCAGAAATCGAGCGACGTCTTGACATAATACATGCCGCCATTGAACCCGTAGGGTGAATAGGAAGCATATTTGGCAAGACCTTGCTGCGATTGGGCAATAGCGGAGGAAATACGGGTCGGGTATTTGTTGCCCAGGTTGTTCGCACCTATGCCAATGGTCCAGCGCGGAACAGGCTTGTAGTCAATTTCCATATTGGTAATGAAGGCGGGATTCTGCTCGAACGGCACGGACCCCGGGCCTGTCGGCGCCGCCATGTAGGTCATGGAGCCATAGCGCATTTCCTGCACGAAAACCGACCACTTTTTATACTGCCAGTTCACGCTGATCTGCTCGCGGTTTTTCGGCGCGGCGTGTAGCACCATTTCCTTGGTATATTCGTTGACCAGGTTGCTCTTGCTCGAACGGATCTCGTTATCCGAGAAATTGATGCCCATGGCAAAGCGGAACTTGCCGTAATGACTGGTATGCAGTGTGTAATCAGCAGTCAGGTCGCCACCAAATGTCTGGGTATTATACAGGTTGGCATAGTAGCTGATCGAAGTCACGTTACCCAGACCGGTAATATTACCCGAGTCAACGGCAAAACTCTTGGAGCTGCCCATCCGGTCATTAATGGCGATGTAGTACAGGTTGCCTGCCAGGTGGAAACCATCTACGGGGGTCGCATCAATACCAATGGTATAGCTACGTGAATATTCACCCTTCAGGGGTGTCGCGCCATAGGACTTGGCCAGGGCACTGTTGGAGGGAACCTGATCCACAACATAGCCGGGATATGGCGCCGAATAGAAGTACGAAATCTCACCCAGCGTTGGCGGGCGATAACCGGAATTGATATTGGCGCGGATGGCCCAGTGCTTATTGAAGTTGTAGCGCGTGCCGACCGAACCTGTCTCGACGGTTGCCATGTTGCTGTAGTTGGCAACACGGCCGCCCAGCGTCCATTCCCATTTTTTGGTGATATGGAAATCAAGGTTGGCAAAACCTTCGTACACGTCACGGTTCGTGTTCGATACGGCCAGCGCCGGATTGCCAGGGTGATCGGTTGCGCCCTGCCCACTCCACGACGCGGTCTCACCTTCGGTCATCTGGAAGGTATCGTGGCGGTATTCCGCACCGAACCGCAGGTTGATGTCCCTGGGCAGCAGACCGGTATGGAACGAACGTGATCCCCTCAACCCGGTTGTCAATTCGGTCGAGATCGACTTGCCATCATAAAAGGATGTCTGCGTCGGATCGTATGCATATGCGCCGCCAGACGTCAGCGAGGCATTTTCGGAATCCTTCGTACCGTATGTCTGCTGGTCACGCCCGAATGTTACGTAAGCATCCCATGCGAAGCCGAATTTGCGCGTACGGATGCCATTATCAGTCTCGAAGTCGTACTGGTCCATGGTGATGTAAGGCTGGTTACCAGTAGGGTACAGAGTCGAATTGATCCATATATCATCACCGTTATTGGCACGATAGGTTTCAGCCACGTTGGCACGACGATGCGAAAAGGTGGACGTGCTGTAAAAACTGAACCCATGCCCAAGTGGCACGGACATGTTTTCGCTCAGGGTTTCCAGCGTACTCTTGGGCAGGCCCAGGCCACGCTGCACGTTACGGTCTGCCGTGGCATTACGCGGGTCGTTGGCAGAAAACAGGTTGCCATAGTAATCACCGCCACGGGTGGTAGGCAACTGATGGGTCACCTGTGCCGCAAGGTCGAGGTAGCCGCCCCTGTTGCCGAGCGCCATGGCATAGCTGGCCGAGCCATCAAGCGCCTGGCCGTCGCCTGCGTAATAACCACTGTTCTTGAAATTGACGGTGCCACCATGCGTATCGCGTTTGAGCACGATATTGACCGCGCCTGCAATGGCGTCCTGTCCGTACAACGCGGAAGCACCTTCGGTCACCACTTCAATATGGTCGATCGCGGTGATGGGAATGAGCGAAATGTCAGCCGGCTCACTGCCCCAGTTCGTGCCTGCGTTGGCGTTGAAGTTGGCACCAATATGGCGACGATGACCGTTGACGAGGATCAGCGTATCATCCGGCGACTGACCACGGAGCTGCATGGTCTGAACAAAAGAGCTGGCACCGCCACCGGGCAGGGCTGCGGTGGTAATTGCCGGATTGGCCTGCGACAGCGCGGACAGCACATTGGTCTGGCCGGTCTTGAGCAGTTCCGCGCCCGTTACGACCGTAACCTGCGTGGTGCTGTGCTGTGCTGTGCCAGGTGAAAAGATGGAATTGGTCTGGTGACCGCCAACATGGATTTCTTCGGGGCGGCTCGATGCACGCAGGGCTGCGGGCATGGCCTGTTTGGGGGTGGGTGCCTTTTTATCGGCGGCAACCCGATAATGTTTTTGCACTGACGAAACGGTAGCGGTCGCGGCTTCACCTGCAAGCGGCACGAATGCGCCAAATGCTACCCCGGCCACCAGATATAACTTGTGCTTTGACAGGCGTGACATCTGCCTCTCCCCCCCTTGGAACTCGACCGAAACGTTTCGCGTGAATATGTGTAATGATATGATGCGCATTCGTTATGATTTGGCGTCATATGAATTATTGATATGTTCCGAACCCGGATTGTTTCTTGCTTGCAGATAAAAAAATATATAATTGAAATTGTTTCGTTTTTTGTGCGAATGTTACTTTTCGTACAATATTGCCAAGTATCTGCAACCCTGCATCAGGCATGTTCAGGCGGTCCCGCACTGCGTATATGCAGTCAGGTGTAGCGCACGACCTTCCATATGGCCTGCTCCTGGCACAATATGTTGACAGTTAAATAAAAGTCTTTAATGTCAAGTCTATAAATCCACAGAATATAACCTTTACGGAGTTCCCGTTGGATATACGCCGATTACAGGCTTTTATTAAGATTATTGACCTTGGCAGCATTTCGCGTGCGGCTGACCTGCTCAATATTGCTCAGCCCGCATTAAGCCAGCAACTCGCCACACTTGAAAATGCTTTCAAGCAGAAGCTGGTCATCCGCAGCAAGAGCGGCGTAACCCCGACCACGGCCGGGGCGGAACTGTACCGGCATGCACAGACCCTGACCAAACAGTTCGACCGGGCCATGGTTGAAATCACGCAGGGTGCAGGTCCACTGGTGGGCAAGGTCTCGGTCGGACTCTCTCCCTACAGCGCGGGCTCCACACTTTCGGTCAAGCTATTGCAACTCGTGCGCGAGCGCCTGCCCAACATCACCCTGCACCTGACCGAAAGCTTTGATGACATCTACAGCGAACTGATCATGACCGGGCGGCTGGACATGGCCGTGATCCATGGCGCGGGTCCCATCAAGGGGGTTATTTTCACGCCGCTGATGAAGGAAGAATTCTTCCTGCTTGCACCCCATGACCTGGAATTTCCCCAGAATGAAAAAGGGGCCGTGCAGCTTGCGGATATCGCTGACATTCCCCTTCTGCTTCCGCCCAAGCATAATTTTGTGCGCAAGAGCGTGGACATGGCCTTCATGCGCAAGCAGCTTGATCCCCGCATCGTGGCTGAAATCGAGGCGCTGATCACCCTGCAGGGCGCCATCGAGCAAGGCATCGGCAGCACCATCCTGCCATGGTCGGTTGCCAGCCGCATTGTCATGCCGGGTAAGTCGCGCATCTTCCCGCTGCACAACCCCGTTATTCAGCAAGATGTTTCGCTCTGCATCCCCGAGATCATTCCCGAGACTGAGGCCTCGGTGGCCGTGCGCGAACTCCTCATCGGCCTTGCCAAGGCGATGGCCGCTTCACATAACTGGCCGGGTACCCAACCTTTCGATTAAGGGATCAGACCGGTACGCACCCGATATTGGGGCGGGTCAGTACATCGGGTTGCAACAGGGCCGCAAGCCGTTCGGGAGAAAGCAGTTGTTCATCCATGATCAGGTCCGTGACCTTGCGGTCTTCCGCCAGCGCACGCTTGGCAAGGGCCGAACAGGTATCATATCCCAGCACCGGCACCAGTGCGGTAATGATACCGATATTCAGGTCAAACAGATATTGGCACCGCGCCCGATCGGCAGAAATACCGCTGATGCAGCGCGTGGTCAGGGTTTCGATGGCGGCGCGTAATATCTTGATCGATGTAAACAGGCAATAGCCGATCATCGGTTCAAACGGATTAAGCTGTAACTGGCCACCATCGGCGCACATGGTAATGGTCAGGTCGTGCCCCGCAACCAGATAGGCCACCTGATTGACCGCCTCGGGTATGACGGGATTGACCTTGCCCGGCATGATGGAAGACCCGGCCTGCACCGCGGGCAGCACGATTTCGCCCAAGCCCGTGCGCGGCCCGCTTGAGAGCAGGCGCAGGTCACTGGACATTTTCGACAGTTTGAGCGCCAGGCGCTTGAGCGCGCCGGAAAACAGCACGAAAGCGCCCACATCCGATGTTGCCTCGATCAGGTCGGGCGAACTGCTCATGGGTCGCCCGGTCAGGCTGCGCAGTTCCGCCATGACGGTAGAAGCATAACGCGGGTCGGTATTCAGTCCCGTGCCAATGGCAGTACCACCAAGATTGACCTGCTCAAAGGCTGCGGCATGGGCCTTGATGCTTCTGATTTCTCCCGCCACAGCAGTCCGGAACGCCCCGAATTCCTGCCCCAGCGTCATGGGCACGGCATCGCGCAGTTGCGTGCGGCCAACCTTCAGGATCCCATCAAAGGTCTCTGCCTTTTTATCTAGTGCTTCGTGCAATCCTTCAAGGGCCACCAGTAGCGGATCAACCGCAAGCAACAGCCCCAGGCGGAGCGCCGTGGGGTACACATCATTGGTGGACTGCGCCATATTGACATGGTCATTGGGGTGCAGCACGCTATAGGTGCCCGGTTTTTCGCCCAGTAGCCCCAGGGCAACATTGGCAATAACTTCATTGGCATTCATGTTTGTCGAGGTACCCGCCCCGCCCTGCATTGCGTCTACCACAAACTGCTTATGACAGGCGGGGTTTTGCAGTATGTGCTGACAGGCACCATCAATGGCACTGGCGCGCGTGGGGTCAAGGTAGCCGAGCGCAAGATTGGCCCGCGCCGCAGCCTGCTTGACCACGACCAGCCCCCGCACCAGATCCGGAAAACTGCCGATGGTGTTGCCACTTATGGGAAAGTTATCCAGCGCGCGCTGTGTATGCACGCCCCACAACACGCCCGGAGGCAGTGTGACCTCGCCCAGCAGGTCGCGCTCGACGCGGGGGCCGGACTGCGCACCCATGGGGCTGGCCTTGCCTGTCAGGGTGCTAGCTGCGCCATCTCGTGCCGGAGCGGGCATATTAATCATTTTGATCTATCCACGTTGAGAATAATGCCAGGACGAGGGCATAAAAGCGCCCGCACCATGCAAATATTCGCCAGTAATGACATGATAACAGGCCAGAAAAACGCGCCGGATACAGCCATGCGCACAACCCCAGGGCTCGGCCCGAGCGTATCAGTCCGGCTGGATCTGCATGATCGTGGTGCCATATCCAACCAGCGCACCAGCCTGCCCCGTTACTGTAGCTACTGTGCCCGCAACCGGTGCGCAAACAGGCAGTTGCAGGCTGTCCATCGTGAGGAGCGCTACAATATCACCTTGCGCTACCTTTGCCCCAACCGGAGAAAAAGCGCTGTCACGTTGCGGATGAGTCAGGCACAGATGGCCAAAATACGGCGTTTTCACCGCCACCAGTCCTGCCGACACATCGGGCTGCGCTGCTGTCGGGGCATCGGGGGCTGTGGCCCCGGATGCGGTCTGTCCCACACAAATCCGCAGTTTCAGCCCCGCTGCCTCGTTGCTCAGTTCCAAGCTTTCCAGCCCCGCCTGCGCCAGCCATGTCGCCATCTGGCCAATCTGTTCGGGTTCAGGCAGCCGATCAAAATGGGGCACCATCTGTTCGGACCGGTTGCTCATAAGGCTGTCCTTTTTGCAAGCCAGCGTTCAAGGTAGTGAATATCCACCCCACCCTGCGCAAAGGCGGGATCGGCCAGAAGGTCCTGATGCAGGGGGATATTGGTTGATATCCCTTCCACCTTCATTTCCGCCAGCGCCACGCGCATGCGCGCAATCGCCTGCTCACGGGTGGCGCCGTAACTGATGACCTTGCCGATCAGCGAGTCATAATAAGGCTGCACCGTGTAACCCGCCACGACATGCGTATCGACCCGGATGCCGGGGCCACCGGGCAGATCCCAGCGCGTGATGGTGCCGGGCGAGGGCATGAAGGTGAACGGGTCCTCCGCATTGAGGCGGCATTCAATGGCATGGCCCCGCAGCCCGATATCCGCCTGCGCGATGCCAAGCCTCGCACCCTGGGCAATGCGCAGTTGCTCGGCTACGATGTCGATGCCTGTTGTCTCTTCCGTAATCGGGTGCTCGACCTGTACGCGGGTGTTCATCTCGATAAAGGCGAACACGCCGTCTTCATACAGGAACTCAAACGTGCCTGCACCGCGGTAGCCGATACGCCTGCATGCTTCAGCACAGCGCGTGCCAATTTCTGCAATGGTTTGCGGTGTGATGCCAGGGGCGGATGCTTCCTCCAGCACTTTCTGGTGGCGACGCTGCAGCGAACAGTCACGCGCTCCCAGCCACAGCGCAGTGCCATGTGTATCACACAGAACCTGAATTTCGATATGACGTGGCTTCTGCATGAAGCGTTCAAGATACAGCGTCGGGTTGCCAAAGGCCTGCTCGGCCTCTTTCGCGGTGAGCGTTACGGCCTGTGCCAGGTCGGCCGCACGCTCGACCACGCGCATCCCGCGTCCACCGCCACCGCCGGACGCCTTGACGATAACGGGAAAACCTACGTCCAGTGCAATGGCCTTCACGGTCTCCATGTCAGCGGGCAGCGGCCCGTCCGATCCGGGCACGCAGGGCACGCCTGCCTCACGCATGGCGCGTTTGGCGGTAATCTTATCGCCCATCATGCGGATGGAAGCGCCGGTCGGGCCGATGAAGGTCAGGCCCGCTTTTTCCACAGCATCGGCAAAATCAGCATTTTCCGACAGAAAGCCGTAGCCGGGATGAATGGCCTGCGCCCCGGTCAACCGGGCGGCAAGCAGTAGCCCGTCGGCGTCGAGATAGCTGCGGGCAGCCGCGGCAGGACCAATGCACAGGGCTATATCAGCCTCGTGCACATGACGGCTGTCGGCATCGGCTTCGGAATACACGGCCACCGTCTCCAGCCCGAGCTGGCGGCAGGCGCGCTGTATGCGCAATGCAATCTCGCCGCGATTGGCGATCAGCACCCGGTTGAAACGTGGGGTCTCATTCATGACAGCCGGAACAGGGGGGTGCCTGCCTCTACTTCGGTGCCATCTTCCACCAGCACGGCGGCGATCTTGCCAGCCTGCTCGGCACGGACGGCGTTGAATACCTTCATGGCCTCAACCAGCCCGACTTCCTGCCCGGCCCGCACCGCCTGCCCCACCGTGACAAACGGCGGCGCACCTGGCGTGGGCGCGAGATGGAACACGCCATAGGACGGAGCGGTAATGACCGTCTCCGCCACCACGCATGCCTCTGCTGACTGCAGGAGCGCTGCGGGCGTCCCCACCACGGGACTCACCACGGGGGGGGCAGATGGCGCAACCTCAGGCTGCGCGCCGCCGCCACGGGTGATGCGGATGCGGCAGCCGCCTTCCTCAACCTCCAGCTCCGTAACCGGAGCCGTGGCCAGCAGGTCGATCAGCCGCCTGACATGCGTGAGATCCACCGTCCTTACGCCGCGCCGGATGTCTTCTTGGCGAAATTCAGGCCGCCCACGACCTGCATGGTCGGCAGTACTTCCATGAAACTGACATTCATGCGCTGCGGTGACATGACGGCGAAGGCGACGGAGTTTGCAATATCTTCGGGCAGCAGGGACTCATATTCATCAAAGAAGCGCTTCTTCGCCTCTTCCATGTTGCCGATCAGACGGCCGAACACTTCGGTTTCGCAACGCGCGGGCGAGATTTCGGTCACGCGGATACGGTGGCCGAACAGGTCGCAGCGCAACTGCTGCGAGAGCGAATGCACGCCTGCCTTGGTGGCATGATAGACCGTGTTGCCGCCAGCAAAGGCATAATGGCCTGCAATGGAGGTGATGTTGACGATATGCCCGCGATCACGTTCGATCATGCCCGCCACCACAAGGCGGGTCAGTTGCAGCACCGCACGCAGGTTCACGTCCACCAGCGCATCGATATCCTCGGGCGTGGTGTTGGTGATGTTGCCCGTGCGCGACTGCCCGGCATTGTTGACCAGGATGTCGATCTCGAGCGTCTTGACCAGCGCCTCGATCCCCGCCTGATCGGACACGCTGACGGCATGCACGATGCAGCCGGTTTCCTTCGAAAGCTGCTCCAGTCGGGCCGCGTCACGTGCCAGGGCATGAACCTCAATCCCTTCCAGCGCCAGACGGCGCACGATCTGCGCGCCAATGCCAGAAGATGCGCCAGTGACGAGGGCGGTACGGTACGGCTGGTTGCTCATGGTAAGAAAACCCGATCCTGAACAGAAAAACTAATACCACCCGGCCTACAGCGGATACCGGATGTTCAGCTATTGACCGGCATGCTAACGGCCATGAACAGCTTGCGCCAAGAGCACTTCGTTCTCACGCCATAACATAATATGATGGCCCGGCTATCATGCTGATCCATAAGATTATTCAATAGCCTCACAACCATAATGGCACTGGCCATTGTTACGTAAACGCTCATACTCTTGCATTCGGCACTTCATGCCGTGAAACCTATATTGTTACGGTTCAGGCTCAATAACCAGCGCCATTCCAGGGACTGTGTATTTTGAACACGGATATAAAGAACGATGTGGCGCGCAATATGGCTGCGGCGCCTGCCATAAGCATGATCGGCACACGCGCCATGCTGTTCGAGGCGCCGGGTGATTTCACCATGGCCCACCAGCGCCGGGTCTGGGCGCTGATGGATGCGGCGCAGGCGCGCTCCGACGTGTGCGAACTCATTCCTGGCGTGACCAACCTCATGCTGATCTTTTCCGCCCCGCCCGAGTGCCCGCAGGCGGTGGCGGAGTGGCTGTGCCATGCCTGGAACACCCTGCCCGAGCGGCATATCGAGGGGCATCTGTTCGAGATCGGCGTACACTATGGCGGCACTCTGGGCGAAGATCTGGCGGCAGTCTGCGCCCATTCCGGCCTGCCTGCGCAGGACGTCATTTCCATCCATCACGGTAGCGAATACACGGTCTGCGCCATTGGCAGCGCGCCGGGTTTTGGCTACCTGCACGGCCTTGACCCGCGTATCGCAACGCCGCGCAAGACCGTGCCATCGCTGAACATGCAGGCGGGAACTGTCATCATCGGTGGTATGCAGGCTGGCATTTCCGCGCTGACGGGGCCCAACGGGTGGAATTCCATCGGATTTACCGACCTGCGTGTGTTCGATCCCACCAAACAGCCCCCTGCCCTGTTTGCCGTTGGCGATCGCATCCGCTTTTACCCCGAAAGCATCGAGTTGTGATTACGATCCTTGAAACATCCGCCCTGAACACGGTGCAGGATCTCGGCCGCCCCGGCTACCGTAATCTGGGCGTGGGCACGTCGGGCGTCATGGATGCGCTTGCGCTTCAGGTCGGCAATATCCTGCTGGGCAACCAGATGGATGATGCCTGCATCGAACTGCAGACCTATCCTTTCGTGCTGCGCTTTGAAACAGCCACCACCTTTACGGTGACGGGCATTGACGCTGCGATCGAACTTGATGGCCGCACGATCCTGCCCTGGATGATCGAGACGGCGGCAGCCGGGCAGGTCCTGCGTGTCGGGCCGCCAAAAGCGGGTGCGCGCGGCTATATCTGCCTTGCTGGCGGTATTGAGGTGCCGGTGGTGCTGGGCTCTTGCAGTACGCAACTGCGTGGCAGCTTTGGTGGGCTCGACGGTCGCCCGCTGGAAGCAGGAGATACACTCGAAACCATCGCTACCGCGCTGGATGTGGTGGGGTACGGTGCCCTGCCCCCCGCTGCGGTGCTCGATGCCGTGGCCACCGCAGAGGACAGCAAGGTCATTCACCTGCGCGCCATGCCCGCAACCGATTACGCCCTGTTTACGCCCGAAGCCCAGCAACGGCTGTGGGATACGCCCTGGCGCATTACGCCACAGAGCAACCGCGTGGGCTACCGCCTGTCGGGTGCTCCGCTTGAACTGCGCCACCGGGTTGAACTGCGCTCTTATGGTGTGATTGCCGGTATCGTGCAGGTTCCGCCAGCGGGTGAGCCGATCGTGCAACTGGCTGACGCCAATACCGTGGGTGGCTACCCGCGCATCGCTACCGTGATCGAAGCCGATCTGTGGCGACTGGCGCAGGCACGCATTGGCACGCGCATCCGTTTGCATGAATGCAGCTTTGCCGAAGGCGTTGCCGCCATGCAGCCGGTCAATGCCTATCTCGACAAGCTGCGCATGATGGTTGCCCATTACCGCTCATCCGCCCACAGCCGTGCTGGCATGAAATCTGGAGCCAAGGCATGAAAATCGACCTCAATTCCGACATGGGCGAAGGTTTTGGCCGCTGGCGCATTGCAGATGATGACGGGCTGATGGACACCGTCTCATCGGCCAACATCGCATGTGGTTTCCATGCCGGTGACTATGCCATCATGGACCGTACCGTGCGACTGGCGAAGGAAAAGGGGGTGGGCATTGGCGCCCATCCCGGCCTGCCGGACCTGATGGGCTTTGGCCGCCGCAACATGGCCGTATCCGACGCGGACATGGAATCCATGATGTGTTACCAGATTGGGGCATTGCAGGGCATTGCCGCCCGTCATGGCCACCGGGTCACGCATGTCAGTTACCATGCTGCCTTTGGTAACATGGCCAATGCGGATGAGGGCCTTGCCCTGCGCCTGACCCGTGCCATTGCAGCCATCGACCGGAACCTGAGCATATTCTGCATGCCCGGCCAGGCAACCGAGCGCGCCGCCGAGAAGGCCGGCCTGCGGGCCCAGACCCTGTTCCTGGCCGATCGTGCCTATACCACCGCAGGCACGCTGGTGCCGCGTGGGCAGCCGGGTGCGGTCATTCATGATCTGGCAGGCGTGCGGGCGCGCGTGAAGCAATTCCTCGATGACGGGTCGGTCACGACCATTGATGGCGCGCGCCTGCCGGTTAAGGCGCAGTCCATTCTGGTGCATAGCGACACGCCCGGATCACTGGAACTCTCCCGCGCCATCCGTGCGGAAATCGAAGCAAGCGGCGGCGTGTTGACTCCGGCCTGCCAGCTTTAAGGCGGGCATCGCCCTTCACCCATAAGAATTTCCTATCGCATCGCAACGAACGCCTATGACCCGAAATCCGCCTCCTGCGTTACGATGTCGTAACATGAAGCGCGTGGGGATATCGGGCCAGCATTGATTGATGACATGCACCGCTGTTCATGTCGTGCATTGAGGTACGGATAAAATGAAGCATGACCTGAAACGTGGCGCCCTTCTTTTAGCATCGGCAACGTTTTTTACTGCGGCCCTCAATGCCCTGCAGAAACTGACCGGTTCCACGCTTCCAGCACTTGAAATCATTTTCTTCCGGAACCTGTTTTCGCTTCCCTTTGTGCTGCTGATTGCTTCACGCACGGCCATTATACTGAAAACACATCATTTTTTTGGTCATGTCCTGCGCTCGGTCGTGGGACTGATCAGCATGATCATGATCGTGATTACCGTGACCCGCCTGCCACTGGCCGAACAGCAGGTCCTGTCCTACACGCAGCCGCTATTTCTGGTCCTGCTCTCGATCCCGCTGCTGCATGAACGTCCCTCGCTCCAGCGCTGGGTTGCGGTCTCGATCGGGTTTTCGGGGGTGATCGTGGTGGCCCTTGGCAAGGGGCTGCTGCATGGACATGACATGACAGGGAGCGCCGTGCCCATCTGGGCATATTTCGTGGCCCTGGCGCAGGGGGGCGTCGGCGCGCTGACCACCATGCAGATACGCCAGCTTTCCGCAACGGAATCCAGTACCACCATCTCCCTGTGGCAGGCCATTCTCATGACGGTCATGACCGCGCTACCGCTGCCCTTCATCTGGACCACGCCCAGCCTGACCGAGGCCGGCTGCCTTGTTGCCGTGGGTGCCTTCGCCGGTATTGCGCAGGTGCTCCAGACCGAAGCCTTCGCCTCGGCCCAGGTATCTGCCATTGGCCCGTTTGCCTATTCCGGCCTGCTCTGGGCCGCGCTGATTGGATGGTTCGGGTTTGGTGAGATACCCGGCATTGCCATGTGCATTGGCGGGCTGCTGATCATTGGCTCGGGTGTGTGGATGCTCCGCCACGACCGCCCGGCCAAACAGAAAGCGGTGGCGGAAGGCACGATGGATGCGGCCACCGGCACCCCGCCCTGATCGCGCAGCCCTCCCCCTTCCTTCCAGTAATTCATGGCACACCAGGAGTCCTCCAGCGTGACAACAGGTGAAATGACCACCAATGCACGAAGCAGGCGCGCAATTCCTGCTCGTTACGTGTTCTTCTTTCTTGTCTTCCTGATGTACGCCATCAGCTATGGCGACCGCGCGGCACTCTCCATTGCCCTGCCTACGATGGGCAAGGAGTTCTCGCTGACACCGGTGCAGATGGGCTGGGTCTCGTCGAGTTTCCTGTGGTCGTATTTCCTGCTCAACCTGCCTTCGACCATCGTGCTCGACATGATTGGCGCGCGCGCTATTGGCAGCCTTGCCGTGGGCGTCTGGTCATTTGCCATGCTGCTCGGTGGCATGGCACAGAACATTACCCAGTTCCTAATGACGCGCGTGCTGCTTGGCGTAGGCGAGGCGCCAACCTTTGGTGTAGGGGCCACGGTTGTGCGCAACTGGGCGCAACCGCGCGAACGCGGCTCGGTCATGACCATGCTGCTGACCGGCATGCAGCTAGGTCTGGCGGGCGGCACGATTGCGGGGGCATACCTGATTACGTTCTTCGGGTGGCGGTGCGAGTTCATGGCGCTGGGCGGCATCGGCATTGCCTGGGCGCTGGTGTGGTGGCTGGTTTACCGTAACCCGCAGGAAAAGCCCGATGCGGCTCCACGCAGGCCCATTTCGGCCGGCGAGATCAGGAACCTGTTCCGCTCATCTTCCTTTCTGGGGATACTGGCGGTGCAATGCACCCAGAACTACCTGAACTTTCTGGTCATGTCATGGATGCCGCTGTACCTGATCCATGAACTGCACATCAACACCACCGGTACGGGCAACAGCACGGCACTGTGTTATCTGGTCGCGGCCATGGGCGCGGTCGTTATCGGGCGCGTTCTGGAGCACCTAGTCTTTCGCAGGGGCATTCATCCGCCCAACCGGCGTTTTGTTGTTGCAACCTGCCTTCTGGGGGCAGCCACGATCGGGCTGCTGCCGTATTTTCATACCATGATGCCCATCCTGCTGGTGCTGTCTGGCGCGCTGGCCTGCCTGATGGCAGCCAATGGCGCCAATACCGCACTCCTGACGGATATGGTGGAAGACGGTGGCAAGATGGGCGCTGTAACGGGTGTTACCCTGACATGCAGCAATTCTCTGGGGCTGCTCTCACCCATTCTGACCGGATATATCGTGTCCTGGACAGGAAGTTTTGACATGGCATGGTATATCTGCGCCGCAGCCCTGCTCATTGCGGGCGGGCTGTCACTTGCCATGGTGCGCAACCCGATCCGGATGGACGGATAAGCGGAAGGCGCTGCCCCTCATAGGATTGTTGTATGGGGTCAGACGGTTTTCACCGGTATCTAACCTGTGGCGAAACGATCTACGATCGCTATGAACATATAATATGCTGTTGCATTGAGTAAAATTGGAGAACGTGTCTGATGCCCGGGTTTGCTGATCGACTGAATGGAATTGGGATTTCGGCCTCGGCCGCGATGACCGACAAGGCATCGGCACTGAAGGCTGAAGGGATGAAGATCATCAGCCTGTCATCAGGCGAGCCGGACTTTCCCACGCCCGGGCATGTTGTGGATGCCGCGATTGCCGCAGCCCGCGCGGGTGATACCAAATACCCGCCGCAGGATGGCAAACCCGCGTTAAAAAAAGCGGTCCAGGCCAAGTTCCAGCGTGAAAACCACCTTGATTACGCCCTGGACGAGATCCTGGTGGCCAATGGTGCCAAGCAGATTATCTATGATGCCATGATGGCGACGATCAACCCCGGTGACGAGGTGGTCCTGCCCACCCCGAGCTGGATCAGCTATGCTGATATCGCGCGCCTTGCCGGGGCTTCCATCGTTTCCGTGCCCTGCCCTGCCGAAGGCGGCTTTCGCCTCTCGGCTGCGGCACTGGAGGCCGCCATTACGCCCAAAACCAAATGGCTGGTGCTCAACTTCCCCGGCAATCCCACTGGCGCGTGCTGCCCGCGGGCGGATATGGAAGCCATTGCCGCCGTGCTCATGAAGCATCCGCAGGTCTGGATCATGACCGATGATATCTATGAACACCTGATCTATGACGGCTTCACCTTCTGCACGATCGCCGAGGTTGAGCCGCGCCTGAAGGATCGGGTACTGACAGTCAATGGCGTGTCCAAGGCCTATGCCATGACGGGCTGGCGCGTTGGCTATTGCGGTGGCCCGCGTGCGCTTATCGCTGTCATGAACAACATGCAGGGTCAGTCGACCAGCGGCATCAACACGCTGGCGCAGGCTGCAGCCGTGGCGGCGCTGAACGGCCCGCAGGACTTCCTCAAGGACCGCGCGGCTGAATACCAGGCCCGACGTGATCTGGTGGTTTCCCTGCTCAACGCCATTCCCGGCGTGCGGTGTCACACACCGCAGGGCGCGTTCTATGTCTATCCTGACATCAGTGACTGCATGGGCAGGACTTCGGCCGGTGGCCGCCTGATCGCAACCGATGCCGATTTTGTCATGGCCCTGCTTGAAGAACAGCAGGTTGCCTCCGTGCAGGGGGCAGCTTACGGCATGAGCCCGTTTTTCCGCATTTCCTACGCGACCGATACAGACACCCTGCGCGAAGGCTGCCGCCGGATCTCAGCTTTTGTGGATGGGCTGAAGTAAGAATAGAAACGGCACACGGCATGTGAACGTGTAAGGTTTTCCGCACTGGCCCCTGATGCAATCGGGAAGCCAGTGCGAGACCCGTGCCGCCTCTGGCTGGGTTATGTCTTTTTAGTCTTGGCGGAATCCCATTTATCGGAACCCGCTCAACGACGACATGCGCCATAGCGTCGGCCGGAAGTCACGACTTCAGGTCGGGTGGCAGAAGATACGGCTGAGACCGTTCAAACGGGATGAAGTGGCTTATCATGTCCCCTTACATCCTCGCCGCGTCAGAGCGGCTCCCCAACCCGACAGGCTGTTAAATCATAAAAATTCCATCGAGATGTAATGTCCTGATCGTATTGACTCTGAATTTAGCGCATAATCCACGAAATATTATCGTATTTAAATGCGAGGTACGGGATAACTATCCTATTGACATATAAATTTACGTTTATAATGTTATAAGTACATATTCACGTTTTTTATTGTTTATTTAATATCTGCCTGCCGGTCTGATCCATCGACCGGCAGGAACCCACCGGATGGCATGCCCCACCCCTGTTACAGGTAAGCCTGCAATGAAACGGCACTCACGTTGCGCAGTCCTGACCGGTCTCGGCATTCCGCCCCTCCCGGATGTCCGGGCCATTGTACAGGAGGCATGAAGCCGTGTCCGCAGACCTTCATTATACCGCACGGGATGCCATCGACGCCGCCACGCACCTGCAGGCGCGTCTTGCCACACGGGCAGCGCACCATGATCGCACCGGGATTTTCGCACAGGAAAATATTGATGACCTGCGCCGGGCGAGACTGCTGTCGCTGCGCATTTCCACCCCCGAGCGCCCCACGCCGTTTACTCTTGGCGTGGTGCAGGACATCGTGGGCCGGATTGCGCAGGGGGATGCCTCCACCGCGCTGGTCATGGTTAATCATTACATGGTGCGGGCCGCGATCGCGCACCATGAATTCGGTTCCGGTGATTTCGTACGCTGGATGGAAGAGAAACAGCATGACCGGCTGATCAATATCCTGCTGGCGGAACCCGACCTTGGCTCCGCATCGCGCGGCGGCCTGCCCGGCACGGTGGCAACCCGCACGACCACGGGATGGATGCTGGACGGACGCAAGGCCTATGTTACCGGCATTCCGGGCCTGTCGTGGCTGCTGGTGCGTGCCCGCACGGATGAAGACCCGGTACGGGTGGGCACGTTTATGGTCCCGACTATTGCGAAGGGCGTTCATATCATTGAAAACTGGGACCATATCGGCATGCGCGCCAGCAACAGCCATGAAGTTGTCTTTACGCAGGTCGTGCTTCCACCCGATGCGGCACTGGCCCTGTACACGCCCGATGCACCACCGGCAGGACGCAATACCCTCATGTTATGGAATACAGGGCTGCTGGGGGCCCTGTATAATGGCATCGTTACATCCGCGCTGGCCTGGTTTGGCGAATTCCTGAAAAACCGCGTGCCATCCAATCTGGGCGCACCGCTTTCGACCCTGCCCGCCATGCGCGATGCCGTAGGGGGCTTTGCCATTACGTTGCACATGAACGCCATGCTGCTGCGGCTTTACGCCACGGATGTCACGGCCGCCTGCCCGCTGCCTGAACTGAACGCGCATGCAGCGGTCATAAAGTCACGCGTGGTTGATGCGGCGGTCGATGTTACATCCGCCCTGTTGGGCCTTGCGGGCAATGCCGGGCTGTCCGCCCATAACCCGCTGGAACGCGCCCATCGCGACGCGCTGTGTGGCCGCATCCATGCGCCCCATGACGAATTGTTGCGTCGGATTGCAGGGCAGCAGGCGCTGTCATGAATCCCGACCATTACTGATCGCATCCAGACTGGACATATCATGACCCTTACGGAATTTGTCGGCACAGGCGAAACTGATGTCGCCCCGTTTCCCCTGCCTCCCGCGGGCGTGCCCGTCATCGCGAATGATGCGGAGGCATTGCGCATTGCCGCCGAAGTCGCCCGGCAGATTGCGCCGGGTGCTGCGCAGCGTGACCAAGATAACCGGTTTCCTGCGGGTGAACTGGACATTTTTTCCAATTCTGGGCTATGGGGCATCACTGTGCCACGTAACTATGGCGGGGCCGAAGTGTCCTATCGCACGTTGGGACACGTGATCCGGCTGATTGCAAAAGCAGATTCAGCGGTGGCGCAACTCAGTCAGAATCACTTTGCCACCATCGCCTGCCTTGCCTCCTGTGCCAGCCCCGAACAGGCGCGCGATCTGTTTGCACTGGTGCTGAAAGGATATAGGTTTGGCCATGCGTTTTCAGAACGCGGCATCAAGAATGTCGGGGCGCTGAAAACACGTCTCCAGATAACGGGCGACACCATGACCCTGAACGGTGTCAAGCATTACTGCACGGGGGCGCTGTCGGCGCATCTGGTCCAGATCGTGGCGCTTGATGAAGACGGGCACAGCCATCTTGCCATTGCCGAGCGTAATGCGCCCGGCCTGAATGTCATCAATGACTGGTCGGCATTCGGCCAGAAAGGAACTGCAAGCGGTACCGTGCAACTGACGGACGTGCAGGTGCCACGCAGCCGTGTCATTCCGGTCTGGAAAGCCTACAGGCCCGATGCGCCGTTTGCCGACAGCGCCATATCGCAGTTCATTCAGGCGGCGATTGACGCCGGTCTGGCCGATGCGGCTATCGATACGGCCATTGAACTGATCCATACGCGTGCACGCCCGTGGATCGATAGTGGGCAGGACAGGGCATCGGACGATCCGTATACAATCCAGGCGATCGGAGCATTGAAAATACGCCTGAATGCGGGTCTTGCCCTGCTGGACAGGGCAGGTGACGCCATTGACCATGCCGTATCGACCCCGGGTGTGCAAAGTGTCGCCACCGCCCAGATCGAAACGGCGCAGGCCAAGGTCCTGACCACCGAAAGTGTCATCGAGGCGACAAACAGGCTGTTTGAACTGGTTGGTACATCCGCCACGGACCGGAAGCTGAACCTTGATTACCTGTGGCGTAACGCGCGCACGCATACGCTGCATGATCCGGTGCGATGGAAATATACGATTGTGGGAAATTACTACCTGAACCAGACCTTTCCCCCGTTACATGCATGGAGTTGAGGCGCGGGGTGGCAGCGCCATAAATAACACCTTAAATTGTATAATTATCCCATCCAGACAGGTCGCATGTCCCGCCGGATATGCGGCCATTCGCCGTTAAGAGAAGTATATTCTTAATTTTCGGTGTAAGCATGGCAAGTGTCAATCACGACATGACCCTGCATTGCTTTTCTTATTATCCATTTGATAACAAAAGATATTATTTTTGAATTTCAGAGATGTCCAGTCTGGATAGCTGTATGAGTCTGCCTAAAATTCACTATTATATATGAGCATATTTTATTTTATTACATATATTACGTATTTTAACTGGATTGGGGGCATAACACTGTATGAAAAGTCATTTTTGCCTGCTAGAGCGCACTGCGAATAGCTTGAATCATAGGATTCCCAAAGTGCGTCTGATGTGATTCAAGATGAAGACTGGTGAAGGAGGCCAGCCTTCATGCCGAAAGCCTACTCGCAGGATTTACGAGACCGTGTAATTGATGCGGTGGAGAAAGGCGGCATGAGTTGCCGGGCAGCGGCGCGACGCTTTGGGGTGAGTGATGCTTCAGCGATCAAATGGGTCCAGCGCGCAAGACGCGTCGGGGATCGCTGCTGCGCTGGCACGGGCGGCCATCGTCCCTCGAAAACCAAGCCTGAACGAGCCTGGCTGCTGGGCATCATTGATGGCGAACCTGATATCACCCTTGCGGCGCTGTCGGTCCGACTGCGCGACGAGCGTGGCGTTCAGGCCGACACTGGGATGCTGTCACGCTTTTTTCAATCCGAAGGGATCAGCTTCAAAAAAAAGCGTGCTGCCCTGCGAGCAGGATCGACCTGACGTCGCGCGTAAACGTAAGTTCTGGAAGCGATATCAGGCCGATATAGATCCTACCCGTCTGGTGTTCATTGACGAAACCTGGGCCAAAACCAACATGGCGCGCACGCATGGCCGCTGCCCCAAAGGCGAAAGGTTGAGAGCCAGGGTTCCCCACGGTCACTGGAAAACACTGACTTTTCTGGCAGCTTTGCGTCATGACCGGATCACCGCACCCTGCGTTCTCGACGGACCGATCAACGCGCGCAGTTTTTTGGCCTATGTCGAGCAGTTTCTGGTTCCAACACTCAAGCCGGGCGATATCGTCGTGCTCGACAATCTCGGCAGCCACAAGGGCGACGCGGCTCGCAAGGCCATTCGTGCCGTCGGCGCCAGGATAATCTTCCTGCCGCCCTACAGTCCCGACCTCAATCCAATCGAACAGGTCTTCGCCAAGCTCAAGACTTTGCTGAGAAAAGCCGCAGAGCGATCCGTTGAGGCAACATGGAAACGCATCGGCTCACTCCTCACCTGCTTCTCCGCACAGGAATGCGCCAATTACCTCAAAAACTCAGGATATGCATCAATCTAATCACAGAACGCTCTAACAGATTAGTGCATTCCTCGCGGCCAGAATAGAGAACCACAATTATGAAAAGTGAATTATCACTTCCCCCAACTGTCCCGCCCCGCCTCCGTCCTCTGCCTTACAGCGACCGAGGCCCTGTCGCAGAGGCTTCAAACAGACTGACCTTTGCGCTCGCCAGCAGTCTGTTCGGTGTTCTGGTTGCTTCCCATCACGCCATTGCGGCCGCATCCATCTCGTCAGACGATATCACTCCGCATCGTATTCCCCACCATAGCCCACCCCATCATGCCGCAGGTGGCCATGATGCCGTCGGCCATCATGATGAACATGCGGCCAGTAGCGGGCTGAATGCCAGCACGGTCGAACATATCGCCGTGCACCATCACAGTGCGGCAACACATCAGGCGGAGGTATACCTAAAAACCATTCCCGGTGGCACCAGCGTCATTGATGCGGCCACCGTGCTGAAGGGACGTAACGCCACCAATGCGGATGCATTCAAGTATCAGGCCGGTGTCTTCGCCCAAGCCCCCTGCGGATCGGATGACCTGCGCATTTCCATTCGCGGTTCTGGCATCCAGACAGGTCTGAACGCAACGCGTTCGGGTATCATGTTCCTGTTTGATGATATTCCGCTTACGACGCCCATAGGCACGGTCAATGAACTTCAGGAACCACTGGGCATTCGCTATACGGAAATCTTGCGTGGCGGCAATGGGATGGATTTCGGTTCAACGCAATTAGGGGGTGCAATCAATTACGTCACCCAGACCGGATATAACTCTCAGCGTTACCAGGCACGTGTGGAAGCAGGCAGCTTCGGTTATGTAAAGGAACAATTGAGTTCAGGATCGGTTATTGGCAAGTCTGATTATTATATCAGTGTCACCAATTCTTATCGTGCAGGCTATCAGGACAATACAAAGAGCACGAATTTTGGTGTGAATTTTAATTATGGATACAAATTTAACGACAGGGTCGATACGCGCCTGTTTGTCCGGTACCGACAGACATCGGAAGGCAATCCTTTCTACCTGACGCGCGACCAGATCCGTGAGAACCCGAAACAGGTACAGACCGGTTATGCCGGATTGGGCACCCAGACCATTGAACCAGGCACCACTTTCGTCGCTGATCGCACAACCATCCATATAGATGATCAGTCAAAACTCGTGGCGGGGTTTGCCTATTTGAATGCCCCCATGAACCACGAACTAGGGAGCACGTCTTCATTGTACGACATTGACTATGCCACCGGCATGGTTGACTATACACGGCATGACAACCTGCTAGGTCATAACAGCGATACAGATATTGGGATTTATACGTCACATGACCTGACGGCAACCATTGACAACCGGGTACGCGTGAAATCAGCCTATCCCGATTATGCCATTGGTACGCTTGTGACCCGATCACATCTTGGCGGCAGCGATACTGTTCTTCATGTACGCAACAATACAGAGATCTTTCATAATTTCTGGCTCACGGCTGCTGGAGCTTTAAGTTACACGCCACGTTCTGGATCGCAGACCTACCCCCAGACCAGTTCCTTCAGTCAGAATGCCCTGTATTTCGCGCCCCGAGCTGGATTTCGCTATGTCATTACTCCCAATGTTGAAATTTATGGCAATGTGACGCGCAGCGTACAATCACCGCAGGACTGGCAATATCTTTCCGGCGCGGTTTATACATCTGGTATAGCCAAAGGACTTACATCCGGTTGGGTCAATCTCAAGCCACAAACAGCAACAACATTTGAATTTGGTACTAATGGGCATTTCAAAGGTACCGAATGGAGTGTCAGCTACTATCATTCAGCCGTACATAACGAACTATTATCCGTCATGACCCCACTATCTGAACTTTATAACAACGCAACCTATGGTAATGCATCGGCCACTACGCATCAGGGGGTTGAGACATCTTTTCATTCAACATTGTACAAATGGCAAGGTAACATCATTTCACTTCGCCAGGCATACACATTCCAAAGTTTTCGTTTTAACCATGATTCAACATGGGGACATAACTACATTCCTGGCATTCCACGTCATTTTTATCAGGGAGAACTCCACCTTGATATGAAGAACGGTTTTTATACATCTTTTGATGTAGAAGTATCCTCTTCGGTTCTGGCATCATATGATAACCAGTATAAAGCTGCGCCTTATCACATCTACAACTTTGATATCGGTTATCTTTGGCCTAACAAACACAGGCAGGTGTTCCTGAGCTTACATAACTTGGCCAATAAACATTATGCTACCGGCGTGGTACCTGTTTATTCTACCACCAACGGGCAGCAGCCGGCCGCCATGCTATCAGGAGATGGATTTGGCATTTTTGGTGGTGTGTCTATTGGATTTAATTGACAAATAATAAATTCAGAAAAGTAATAACATATTTTGATATTAGATGTTTGATTCCGGGATTTGATGGTGCGGATTATGTATGAACCGTGATGATTTTTTTACCACGACTGACAAATGAATCCATAGGAAGTGAAACAGTGCACGTGTCTTGGCTTCGTTGTTACAACTGGGCAGGTTGGCGATGTCACCCAGGCACAGGCTCTGCCTGCAGGTCAGGAAGAGGCGGCCGTTATGGCCGACCAAGCCTATGACAGCAATGCATTACGTGTTCCTGTCGCTCAGATGGGCGCAGAAGCTGTCATTCCCTGCAATCGCACCCGCAAGATTATCATCCCGCATGATACCAGAGCTTACAAACTGCGTAATCGTATCGGGCACTGCTTCAACCGCCTCAAGCATTTCAGACGCTTTGCTACCCGAGATGATCGACGCACCATCCATTTCCTTGGCTTTGTTCACCTCGCCGCAGCCATGATCTGGATGGCATGAATGTCGATCGGTCCTAATCCTGTGATGGCACGCTCTGTGCTGCATTTATCAGGGCACGAATAGCGGCCGGGTCTGTCTGGCCAGGCATGGGGCCAAATCCGAATTCTCCTTCCTCAGTCGCAGGAGAAGATGCAGGCCTCCGGCATGACGCATGGACTTCACGCACACCCGTGGCACGGATCAGCGCGCCAACATTGCCTGCGTTCACACCGCTACCGGCAAGAATGGCGATACGTCCCGCCGCCTGTGCATGCAGCAAGGCCAGGCATTCCTGCCCCTGTGGTGCGGTGGGGCGTTGACCCGATGTGAGGATACGGGTGAATCCCGCCTTGATCGCGAATTCCAGTTCGGCCGCAGGGTCACGCACCAGATCAAAAACACGATGCAACGTTCGTTCCATTCCCGTGCAATGCCCGGACAGGTGCAACAGCAGATCATGATCCAGATTGCCATCAGGCCGGATCGCCCCAAGCACGACCCCCTTCAGGCCGCACTCACGGGCGGTACGGATGTCATCGACCATGACGGCAGCTTCATCATCATCGAATATAAAGGACCCGGACCGCGGACGGATCATGGCCAGTGTCGCGACATCCCCGCGTGCCGCCTGACGCATCAGTCCGGCGCTTGGTGTCAGTCCCCCCACCTCAAGCGAGGCGCAGAGCTCGATCCGGTCTGCCCCGGCCGCATTGGCTGCGGCAATGCCCTGCGGGGTCTCCACACAGATTTCAACACGCGTCATGAAATATCTCCGGTCGCAAGCAGGCAACCCATCGTCCCGGTGCGACTTCGTTCAATGGGGGGACCACAGTGGCGCAGGATGCCATGGCGTGGGAACAGCGGGTACGGAACGCACAGCCATAGCGCAGGTCCGGTGCTGGCGCGGGCTGTTCGGTGGTTGTAGACATAGTACCCGCCTCTGGTGATCCGAGACCCGGCGCCAGGGTCACAAGGGTGCGCGAATAGGGGTGAAAGGGCGTGGTACGGAAGGCCTGTATCGGGGCGATTTCCATGATGCGTCCCAGATACATGATCACCACGCGATCACACAGGAACATGACGGTTGGCAGGTCATGCGATATGAATGCCATCGCAAGGCCCAGCCGTCCGCGCAATTCACGCAACAGGTTAATGACCTTGGCCTGCACCGACACATCAAGGGCGGAAACAGGTTCATCCGCGACAATCAGGCGTGGCCTGACCGCCATGGCCCGGGCGATGCCTATGCGCTGCCGTTGACCACCGGAAAATTCATGTGCGAACCGCATCAGCGCATCCCTGCCCAGCCCAACGGACGCCAGCAGGTCAATGACTGTCTGCTGCCGGCTTTCACGTGTGCCGATCCTGTGGATTTCCAGCCCTTCTGCAACGATGTCACGCACCCGCAGGCGTGGGTTAAGGCTGGCGGCCGGGTCCTGGAAAATCATCTGCACCTGACGACGGTACCAGTCCAGATCCGTGCGGGACAATGAGTTGATATTACGTCCCTCGAAACTGATATGCCCTGCCGTAGGGGTTTGCAGGCGGACCATGCAGCGACCAACCGTCGTTTTGCCAGAACCGGATTCACCAAGGATACCGACGATTTCGCCTGCATGGATATCAAACGACACTTTGTCCAATGCCTGAACATTTCGCAGGCTGCGGCCTAACAGGCCGCGCGATGCGCTAAATTCCACGCTCAGGTCACGAACCGACAGTAATGGCTGGCCGCTCATATGTCGGTGCCTCCTTCCATCTCCGGCCATGCGATGCAACGTGTGGCATGGCCACGGACCGCATTGACCATCTGCAGGTCGGGATGACCGGCACGACAGGCATCCCGCACCATGTCACAGCGCGTGGCAAAGGCGCAGCCTGCTGGTCGATGGGCCAGGTCGGGGGGATGCCCGCGGATTGTGGGGAGTTCAGGCAATGTCGCGCCTTCCCGTGCATCAAGATGACGCACCGGCAGGCAGTCCAGAAGCGCGCGGGCATATGGATGGCGCGGTGCCTCCATCACATCGGCCGCACGCCCATATTCGACCACCTGTCCCGCATACATTACCATGACCCGGTCCGCGAATGCCTCCACCAGTGACAGGTTGTGCGTGATGAACAGCACGGCCATACCGGTATCATGGCGCAATTGTTTCAGGATATCGAGAATCTGCGCCTGCGTTGTAACATCAAGTGCCGTGGTTGGTTCATCCGCGATCAGCAGTGCGGGACGACAGGCGATGGCAATGGCGATCATGACACGCTGGCGCATGCCCCCCGACATCTGGTGCGGGTAGCTGCGCACCCGTGCATGCGGGTTGGCGATACCAACTGCCGCCAGCAGGTCCGCCGCACGCGCCATGGCGGCATGGTTGTTTGCCTGTCCATGTAACACAAGGGCCTCGGCAATCTGTTCACCAACCGTCATCGCCGGATTGAGCGAGGTCATCGGTTCCTGAAAGATCATCCCGATCCCGCCGCCCCGGACTTTGCGCAATGCCTTTTCCGGCGCGGTGGCCAGGTCCACGATATCCTGCCCGGCGGGCTGAAACAGCAATCGTCCCCCTGCGATGCGTCCGATACGTGGCAAAAGCCCCATCATCGAGAGGCTGGTGACGCTTTTTCCCGAACCGGACTCCCCTACCAGGGCCACAATCTCGCCAGGGTTGATGTCGAATGTCACGTCATCCACGGCATGGACAGTGCCACGTCGGGTGTGAAAATGAATATGCAGCCCTTCGACCGAAAGGACAGGACGTGACACCGTCATATGTCATCCTCCCTTTCGGGCCGAGGAATAGACATGCGGTAGCCAGGCAAAGGACGTGTCGAACGGGAATGTCGGCCGGGCCTTGTGTGCCCGCACAAGGCGTGTGACATGCTGGTCCACGGCCCCGGGCGACAACGCCATCAGCGCCGGATTGGCAATCGGGGCAAGTTCCGGCGAAAGATAGCCGGATTTCACCACGACAATCCGTGCGCCATGCGGGTCAAGCCCCAGTGCCGTGAAATCGGCGATGTTATGATAGGGCCTGCGCCGTCCTGCCACGACCACCTGTATCCCGCCAACGGCGATGACCGCCTGGCATTCACGCTCGTTCGGATCATCAATTACGAAACGGACTTCGCCTGTCACTTCGACCGGGGTCGTCCCCGCAGTGTCCAGGGCGCCCCCAATCAGCAGCGTAACCTGTGCCCCCACCCCGGCGGCACGGGCAATGCGTGTGGCCCGTGGATCGGCAATTCCCGCAACGATGACGTCCTGCGCCCCGCATGCAATCAGCGCGCGCAGCACGTCGACACGGTCCCCCACGCCACCACCGGTGGGGTTATCACCTGAATCCGCCACAATAACCGGGCCACTGGTGACCTGAAACGCCTGCTCGAGGGTCTGTCCGATATTCCCGGTCCAGCAGCCGAACTGGAACTGCGTGCGCGCGTCCCAATATGCCGTCGCCATTTCTATGGCCGCGCTCTGCAATGCTGCGGCATCTGTTCCCGTCATGACCGAGGCAGCCGTTGCACGCGGTTCGTCCGCCCATACATATCCCACCATGAGGGAGGCATCCCAGATGCCTTCACGTCCGTCGATTTCAGGCAGGCGTGCATACAGGCTGCGGGCGGGTTCGTCCTCGGTACTGGTTTTTTCGCCGGGCAGCACGACTGGAACCGGTGCCCATACGACATGCGGTCGTACCCCCTGCGTCAGGCTGCGCACCAGCATCGTCACCGCCCGGCGCATCGTTTCCTGAACGTCGATATGCGGTGCGGTGCGATAGGTCGAAAACATGTCGATCGCGTCGATAATGCGCTGTGTCACATTGCCATGCAGGTCATAACTGACGGAAATTGGTACATCGTTACCTACCACGGCGCGGGTTGCGCAGATCCAGTCACCTTCGGCATCTTCCATACCCTGAACATACATCGCGCCATGCATGGACAGGTACACACCATCCAGCGGGCCGGCCGCACGCAAGCGGTCAAGGAATTCGTCGCGCAGAGCCCGATAGGTCTCTGCCGTGACGGGGCCGCCGGGAATGGCGCGGGCATGCAGGGTTGGCACGAATTGCGCCGGATAATCGGCCAAAAATGCAAAATAAGGCGCCTGCAACAGCTCATCGCCACGCATCACCCGAAAATCCTCCATCCGGGTTGGAACCGGATTATAAGTGCTGCATTCGATATGAATGCCACCCACGGCAATACGCATACCCTTTTCCCTTTTGTTTAGAATTCGTGGAACAATGACCGGTCGGCCGCGACGCTGGCTGCGCCGAACGCCCATGAGTCAGCCATGACATCGCAGGTCATGATCTCTGGCCGGGGTGCAAGCTGCGGCAGGATGTTGCCTTCTGCGGCCTGGCGCATTGCGCGTCCGAACAATCCCGTCAGTTCACCGCCCTGGCGTGCAACCAGTACATGCTGCGGGTCCATGATCTGCACCATCTGTGCGATCATCAGGCCCAGTGCGCTGCCCGCGCGATGCAACAATTCGACCGCACCAAGATTGCCCTGCGCCGCAAGCTGTTCAAGCTGGTCCAGATCCCCCGGCAGTCCCGCCCGCGTGGCAAGATGGGCAATGGCCGTCAGCGAGGCAACGGTATCGAGGCAGCCTGTTTTCCCACACAGGCACGGCAGCCCCCCCGGTTCCGCCGTGGCGTGGGCGATTTCGCCTGCCCCGCCCCGGAAGCCACGAAACAGTTCGCCGCCAAACATGTGACCACACCCGATCCCCTGCCCGACGGAAATAAGGCTGAAAGATGCGGCTTCCCGCATGGGTCCGAACCTGTATTGCGCAACGGTAAGGGCATTGGCGTCATTTTCGACATACGCAGGCAACCCGCAGGCCTGCGTTATCAGCGGGCCAACAGGCGCATTTTCCCATCCCGTCAGGGTGGAACGCACGCATATGCCGCCCTGTTCATCCACAAGCCCCGAAACCGCCAGCCCGATGCCACGCATGCGTTGTGCATGGAGCGAACCCTCCGGTGCGATCCGGGCAATCAGGCGGCGGACATGCGGGCCGATATCCTCCACCCTGTCCGGCAGGTCGATATCCTGCCGATCCAGTATCGTCCCATGCAGGTCGCCCAACACCATGACAGGACGGTCCGCCAGCGATATCCCGACGAAAAATGCGCTGTCCGCCGCGATCCCCAGTCGTATCGACGGTCGCCCCCCACCATGTACGGTATCGCGTGTTTCAATCAGCCCATGCGCCAGCAGGTCTGCTGTCACCATGGAAACCGCGCCTTTGCTCAGCCCGGAAATACGGATCAGCTCAGCGCGGCTCAGGGGGCCGAACTGGTTGATCAGGCGTAGCAGTTGCACATGCGACCGGCAGGACACATGCCCCTCCATTCCGGATAAAGATCAATTTATATCATTGATTGATCTTTCATTCGTCAAGTAAGTTTTTTATGTGATATAAGTCAGAACAGATCGAAACAAACTGGTGATCGTGGCCGATAGATGAAATGTCAGTACCGCCCGCCCCTGTCCCGCATGACCTTTTTTGCGTGTATCGGTATGTTATGTGCGTCTTCGGCCCATGCATCGCCTGCGGTGGACGCCTCGCGGTGCCTGAGCGTGATGCAGCCCGAACCCCCACGCAGCATGGACCCGGCGGACCAGGTGGCGACCGACACATCCTCCATCCTGACCGCGATGTATGAAGGGCTGGTGCGTTCCGATGCGGATGGCACGATCCATCCCCTGCTGGCAACGGCATGGACCCATGACCCGCAGGGTACGACATGGGATTTTGTCCTGCGTCGCAATGTACGGTTTCATGATGGACATCCCATGACAGCGGATGCCGTTATGCGCAGTTTCCGCCGCCTGCTGGATCGGACAGCCCCCCTTGCCGGAAGCAGCCGTTTCATGGCCGTGGTGGATACGGTGACGACCACCGATGATGACATGACGGTACGGTTTCACCTGCGCCGTCCCTACCCCGATTTCCTGCTGCTACTGTCCTTCAGCCAGGCCTATGTGACGTCGCCTTTCGCGGGGACATCACTGTCGCGGCAGGCGGACGGAACGGGGCCTTTCCGGTTTGTGGAGTGGAAAAGTTCTGAATATGTCATGCAATCACGCAACCCGGATTACTGGGGAACACAATCAGATATCACCAATGTACGCTGGCTGTGGTCTGCTGAACCATCAGTGATGGATATGTCGCTGCATACCGGTGACAGCGATATCGTCAGTAATCTTCCTGCCCTTTATGCCCAGCAGATGCAGGGCGATCCCCGCTTTGTCATTTATGATGATCGTAACGGGCCATTATACTGGATTGCCATCAACATGGACCGGCGGTCGGGGTCTGACATACGTATCCGTCAGGCGCTGAATTACGCAACCGACCGACATGCGCTTGTCCATGCCCTGCTGCGCGACAGGGGGCAGCCCGCGCGATCCCCGCTGCAACCGGTTTCCCCCTATTTTGTCAGCTACGCCCCTGATCCGCAATATGATCCGCAACGCGCCCGGACCCTTCTGTCAGATGCGGGGCTGGCTGCTGGCATGACATTCAACCTTGCGGTTCAGGACATGGATGAACCGATTGCCGAAGCCTTGCAGGATATGTGGAAAAAATCTGGTATAAAACTCAGGATTTCACGGCTTGAAGGAGGCGTCTATGCGTCCGAAGCCTTTGCGGACCCAATGCAGAAGGAGGCGCTGCAACTTGATGGGGTGCTTGCGTCCTGGTCATCAGGATTTATTCCCGACATGCAGCTACGCCCCCTGTTTTACAGTGCGTCTGCTGCGCCCGCAGGGGCCAATCTCGGCTTTTTCCATAACCCGGACGTGGATGCCCTGATTAATCAGGGAGCAGTCGAAACATCTGAAGATCTCCGAAAGGATATCTATGCAAGGGTGCAGAAGATGATCATGCATGATGCACCTGCGGTGCTGATCTATACCCGCGATACGCTTGTGGGCATGCGTGCCGATATAACCGGGCTGGTTGTGCGTCCGGACGGGGCGCTGGACATTACGCATGTCACCCGTAACCGGCAGCCGCATTCATGAATGCACGTATCATCAACAAAATGCTGATGCTGCCTGTTGTCATGCTGGTGGTATCGTTTGCGGTGTTTGTTGCGGTCCGTCATCTGCCCGGAGATCCTGCACGCATGCTGGCCGGTCCTGCCGCAACGCAGGACGCAGTTGATGCGGTTCACCATAGTCTTGGGCTGGACCGGCCGGTCATGCAGCAATATGGCGGGTTCATGCGTGGTGCGCTTGCTGGCGACCTGGGTGTATCCATTGAATCACGTCAGCCGGTGGGACGCGAAATCGCCAGCCATTTTCCCTATACATTGCTATTGGGGCTAAGCGCCTATGCCCTTGCCCTGTGCTTTGGCATTCCCGGTGGGCTTGCCGCCGCGATGTTTCAGGATGGGGTGTGGGACAGGATCTTCATGGGGATTACGATCGTGCTGGCGTCGGTACCCAATTTCTGGTTTGCGCTTTTGCTGATGGAACTCTTTTCCGTTCGCCTTGGTCTGCTGCCCCTGATGGGTGCGCATTCATGGTCCAGCCTGCTGATGCCGTCGCTGACCCTGGCGCTGATGCCCATGGCGCTGATTGGTCGCATGACGCGTGCCAGCATGATTGCCGTGCTGTCGCGGGATTATATCCGCACCGCCCGGGCAAAAGGCGTCGGCCTTATGCGGTTGTGTCTGCGCCATGCCCTGCCCAATGCCCTGCCGCCGGTCATTACCGTCATTGGCATGAACCTTGGCAGTGTCATTGGTGGCGCGGTTGTCACTGAAACTGTGTTTGGTTGGCCCGGCCTTGGCCACCTGATGATCGAGGCCGTGCGCTGGCGCGACTATCCCGTGATCGAGGGCGTGACACTGGTTGCGGTGCTGTCGGTCATACTGGTCAATCTTGCGGCGGATATCCTTATTTCCCGGATTGATCCCAAGGCACGGCGCATCTGAAGGAGAGATATCGTCATGACTGTTCCCTTTCGCGCCCTTGCCTCACGCCTGCCCCTCTCCTTGCTGGTGGGGATGGTGCTGACGACATTTCTGGTGGTGGGTGCGCTTGTCGCCCCGCTCATCAGTCCGGCCGATCCATTGTCGCAGGATCTGTACGCCACGTTCCAGCCCATGTCGTGGGGACATCCCTTCGGCACGGACGCATTCGGGCGCGATGTCTTCAGCCGTATCGTCTATGGCACACGCTACTCCCTTGCCGAGGTCTGCATCAGTGTCCTTGTCTCCTGTGTTGCCGGGACGCTTGCGGGTATGCTGGCCGGTCTGGTGGGGGGATATGTGGAACAGGCGATCATGTGGGTCGTGGATATCGTCTTTGCTTTTCCCGGGATTGTACTGGCCCTGCTGATCCTCAGCCTTCTGGGGCCAGGATTTATCAATATGCTTCTGGCGATTTCACTTTTTTCCATTCCGGTTTATGCACGCCTGGCCCAGAACCTGACACATACGCTGCAACGCACGGAATATGTGGAAGCCGCCCGCACGCTGGGTGCGGGAACATGGCGTATCCTGTATGTCCATATCATGCGCAATGCGCTTGGACCGATCCTGGTGCAATCCACACTGACGGCCGGATCGGTGATCCTGACCGCGTCCAGCCTGTCATTCCTTGGGCTGGGGGTTGCGCCCGCCACGCCGGAATGGGGCGCGATGATGAGTGATGGCCGCAATTACTTGGGGATCGACATCCTGCCGTCGCTGTTCCCCGGTCTTGCAATCACGATCGCGGTGCTGGGGTTCAACCTGCTGGGCGAAGGTGTCCGTAAGGTCATGGAAAAATAAAGCCCCTTGCATGACCACAGGTGAATAAGACAACTTTCAGGATTTGAGGAAACGGGCATGGCGCAATTGCACCATGCCCATCCCCGCCTTATTGAGGCGGGGAACCATGATGCGGGGCGGAAAAGATTTCCGATACCCGCCAATCGATGCAGCGCGCGGTCATGATCCGTTCACCCGGGGCGGTCACGGCAGCCCCTGCCACATCAAGGCAGGCGTCCCCTGCCGTCAGTGTTCCGTTCAGGTGATAACGGAATGTCTGTTCCGCCCGTCCCGAATGGCAGGCCGCCATCTGAACCAGACCAGTCGTCGTATCAAGTTCAAGACACTTACCAGCGAAGGCCGCATTATGGATCGGACCTTCGGCGCTGGTGGGGGGCATGACCCATTGCTGCGCAGGACTGGCGGAGCAATGGGCCGTCATGACGCGGCTTCCCTTTGTTGCGTCAAGGCACAGGGGCGCACGCCCGAACGACGCCTGCACCGTTGTGATCTGTCCCACCGGCTTCAGCGCAGCGCAGGCTGCAGGCGCCACACGGAACATGGCGTTGTCATGTCCGTCGATGTGCAGTTGCAGCGTTGCGTCCGCACGAACGTGGGAAATATCCCCCGTCCAGACATTGGTCAGGGTCAACCCGCAATGTCGTGCTTCCACCCCCAATCGTGACATCGGCAGCGCGTAATCCGCCGGTTGTGCATTCTTGTTCAGGACGAGGAAGGCAAAACCGCCATCCGCAAGTGGCTTTAGCGCGATATCCGTGCCGCTGTCATCGGACGGATTATCACGCAGTACACTGTATCCCCCCGCCCCCAGCGGATCTTGGTCAATCGCGATTACACGCGGGTTGTTGAGGATGGAGAGTGATTGTGCGAAATGCGGATCATTGGGAGTGTGCGCCATCTGCCGGACGTCGGCACTCAGTACAAGAGGTGCCCCCATGATGGACCACAAACCCATCTGGCTGCGTTCCTCGGCCGTTGTCAGGCCATTGTCCCCAAGCAGGAGCTGATCCGCATCGTTCCAGTTGCCCGGGCCGACATAACGCGACAGGGCAACGGTATCGGTATATGCCTGATACACACCATCAAGGCTTGCACGTGCGGGATCATGCACGACCCACGGGTCATCCATCGGATGCCCCTGTGCATCAAGGCGGGTGGTGGCGACATCAGGGGCCACGCGCCACATCTGTCCCAATCCGCGTACCCATTCCATGGACTGATATTTCAGGGGGTCGGTTGGCCCGAATTCTGCAGGCCCGGATTCATCAAACAGGATCTTGCGCGTGGACTCCCGCGTTGCATCCCCCAATGCGTGGCCCATCTGTCCGAACAACCCTTCCAGGCTGGTTTCCGGTGCGCCACAGTTATCAAGCTTGAGGAAATCGACCCCCCATCCGACGAATTTCTTGGCGTCAGCTTCCTGATGCCCGGCTTCGCCAGAGGGAACACGTTCACATGTCAGGGCGCCAGAGGTGTTATAAACCCCCGCCAGCAGGCCCATTCGATGCAGTTCCGCAACGTAAGGCGACAGATCACGTGCGAATCCGGGCTGGGTGCTGCCGCCATGACGCGGGGAAGACCAGTGAGAAGCACCGTAAAGCTGTCCGTCATGGTCGCGTTCCATCCAGCAGTCATCAACCACCACCGTCTTATAGCCTGCTTTTGCAAGGCCACTGGAAACAAGGGCGCGCCCCTGATCGGTCATGAAATCCTGAAAGCTGTAATGCGACCGGTCCTGCCCGTCGAGCGGTGCCTGTGGAACGCACATGAAGCGTGCCCAGTTATTGAACCCCATGGGCGGCAGGGGTGAAAGCGGGGTGGACGTATTGGCCGCAAGTGTATCCGCCCGCACGGCATGGGGCGCAACGAGTGCCGTCATGCAAAGAAGGCCAATACCAAGGAGCCTCCCCCGTTCCAGACGTTGCAAGGGCTTCAGACAGTGTTGCATATCCCTGGCGATCCTTTCCCGGATGCCCTGTCGGCATGGCGTCGGTCATGCCGACAGGGACTGTTTTTGTGTATGGGCCACGTCAGCGGCCATGGGCCAGTGACGCGGCATGGGAGTGTGGTCTTATTTGGAAGGGGCCATATTCCCTTGTGTCAGATAGTCATGGATGTCCCGCGCAACCGTGTAACTGTCGCCTTCGGGTGTGGGGGAATAGACGCGACCGTTATGGCACCATTCTTCGCCCACCTTGTACCAGTCGATTTCACGTGGCGGTCGCCCTGTCGCAAGCGATGTCTCAAGGCTGTCAAAGAAAAGCTGCCACCGTACGCGATAATAATCCTTTGTCAGGCCCGCCCAGTCCTTGTTGGCGTAATCGCGCAGGTGCCCGACCTGGCTTGCGGTCCGGCCACCCCAGTTGGTCAGGATGACGCGTGCGTCATAATCCATCAGCTTGCGCTGCGCCGGATCGTCACTCCATGCCTGCGGCCATGACAGCCACGTGCCGACACGAAAGAATGTGTTCGTCGCCAGCAGGCTGTCCTGGCGGTCCATCAGTTCCAGCCAGCGGGTGGTCAATGCATGCAGCTTTGCCCGATCCCTGGCGGCGAAGGCATCCCCGATCTGGGGCAGCATGGCGCGTGCCTGATTCGCAACGGCCTGACGTGTGACATCAACCAGGTCATAGCGATAGGCCTCCGTCGCGCGGGTGGCATCCGATGCCTGAAGCAGTTCCGCCATGGCGGCTTCTACCAGATGCGGGTCATAAGGCAGCACCTTCATGCCGTTCCATGCCGCCGAATGGGTATCAAGCGAAGGCTGTGCATTGAACAGGGAATCCGGCGCTGCACTGGCCTCACCAAAATCCTGAATCCCGGTGGCACGATACGAAAATGCACTGTGCAACAGCAGGTCCCATGCCTTGCGTGCATGCACATCCCCCGGCTGCCCGTAACGCCGGTCGGCATAATCACGCGTCCATTGCGTGGTATCCACGCCGTCACGCCGCCATGCGGCTTCTGTAAACAGGTCGAAAATATACGGGTTATTGTCCATCCCTTCGGGGAAGACCGCCGTTCCGATCATATTTTTCTGTGTACGCCACAGTCCGGGCAGGCGTACGCCATAATCATACGATGATCCACCCAGCGATGTCCGTCCGCCAAAATCCCACAAACCACCATACAGGAAGGGCGCACCCTGGAAATCCGCATCGCGGTTTTCCCGCACACGGGTGTTCTGCTCAAGGTCAACGATGAACAGGCGCTTGCGGTCCACGCCGGCCAGCATCCGCGCATCGGGTTCCTCATACCATGCCATCAACATCCACATCGCACCCGGATGTGCGGTATCCAGTGCTTTTTGTATTCCCTGCCCCGCATCGGCAAGCGGTACATCCCCAGGGGTGCCGCCTTCCTGAAACGGCTGGATGTCATAGACAGGCGCATCGCCGAAGAGTTTTTTCTGCTCGTCATAATAAATGGCGGCAACCTTGGCGAACATCGGATCACGCGGGTCCAGCCATGCTGGACGGCGGAACCTGTTCCATTCCCCCTGCCCGATCACATGGGCCTGTGGGAAACGTTTGCCGAAATCATCCGGAACCATGCCATAGAAACCCGGCAGGACAGGACGCATGCCCAGTTCGCGCATACGTCCAATGATCTGCTGGGCGGATACAGCGCGTTTTTCAATCAGTTCGCGTGGGACAGGACCACCATAACAGCACATGTTCGCCATCAACTGCCAGTTGATATGGGCAGGCATGCTCAGCCAGGACCGTACCTGTTCGTCCTTGTAACCCAGGCGCATGAACGTACGATACAGGACCGCATCCGTTCCCCGTTCGATCAGGAGCGTATTCAACCCGTTCATCGCATAGATGTCGAGTTCGTGCTGCCAGCGTTCCCAGTTCCAGTAAGGCGAGGTATACCCGTCCGTGTTTTCATTCAGGGCATAACGGTACGGGAACGTCGCCTCACCCTCGATCGGGTGGCCAGGTGCTGGAAGCTGCGCCATCGCGGGAGGGGTGATGCCGTTGGGCGAAATGCCCGCATGCGCCACGTATTTCAGATACCAGTTCAGCCCGAACAGGAGGGCGCTGTCACTTGATGCCGTGACATGGATATCCCCCTTATGGCCCGATATGCGGTAATGTTCAGCCGTTGTCCCCGATGCGGGACGCAGCGTCAGTGTGACCTGCCCGGCATGGGCGGGCAATAAACGGGCGACGACGTCACGTGCCGCCTGTATGTCATCCGCGCGTGCCCTCCCGCCACTGGCAAGGAGGCCCCCCGCAATCATGGCGCCCCCCGCCACGCGCAGCCATTTCGCACGTCCCTGCATGAGGCGTTTTTTATGTGAGGCCCCGCGAACGGGGCCTTTATGAAGCTGATCATTCATGTCTTCAGAACCCTGTTGTGACCGAGCAGATGACGGCAGGGGTCGCACCGACAAAGTATGTCGGGGCACTGCCGTTGACAGTAGTGCCCCCCACATTCACGGCATGCGCATTGGCGGTATATCCGTAAACACCTGACAGATAATGCGCATTGGCGAAATTGGTCACGTTGATCTGGATCTGCGGATGATGCAGGTAGGAGAAGTTGCCGAAACGATAACCTGCGGTAATGTTGCCCACGGCATAGGCCGGCAGCGACTGGTCATTCATGAAGGTCGAATACTGGCGGCCGGCCCAACTGACGAACAGGTTGCCGAAGAAGTGGCCGTTATCATAGTTCACACCCGCCGAGCCACTTTCGGTCGGGCTCATGACCATGGTCTTGCCAGCGGTCGGCAGATAGACATTGCCTTCCTTGAAATTGCTGTCGATGGTTGTGTGCAGGTACTGGAACGCGACATACGGGCTGAAATGATGCCACGGACGCAGGGCGAATTCCGCCTGGAAACCACGGATGGTTTCCCCCCCCATGTCGATTGGCTGCGTCACGAGTTCGGTGCCGATATAGTTTGACGAATTGACCTGGTGATGAACAAGGTTGTAGTTGAACGCCGCAAGTGAGAAATTGACAAATCCCTTGTGTCGATAACCAATTTCTTCACCAATGGCGAATTCGGACTTGGGATTTTTCTGACGCTGCATGGTCGGGACGCCACCGCCGTTCGGATCCCACAGGTCAACATAGATTTCTTCCGACCCAGGCGCACGGAATGATGTCGTGCCGTTGATATAGATCTGGTCATGCGGAGAGATGAAATAGGTCGCCGAAAACTGGGGCAGCGGCTCGGCATAATTGCCGCCGTTCAGGTATGGCCCCCCACTCTGGTCCTGCATGTTTTCGCCGGGGATGTCGTTGGTCGCGGTACGGCTGATCATGACCTCGCGGAAACCGGCCTCAAGGATCAGTTTCCCATGCAGGGCGGCATAGCGGTCATTGATGAACAGCGCATTGGTCTGCTGCTTGAAGTTGATATTATAACCAGTCAGGATCTGGCCATTGACGCGAATGGGGTCATTTCCGAACGAATTGCTGACGCCGCCCTGGTAATTTGCTGCGGTGAAGGATTCAAGTTCGGAATGCTGCAGGTAGGCGTACCAGTCACCTACGCTGAGTGTATTGTTCCCTTTTTTCCATGAAAGCTGCGTCGTAATGCCGCCGGTTGATTCGAATTCATGGTCGAAGCTCATGGCGGTGGTCGTGCCATTGGTGGCATAAGGCAGGTCGAGCGTACCCAGTGCCTGGCTGCCCAGGTAGCTTCCCGTTGCATGGAGGTTTTCACCGCCATTATACATCCCGGCATCCGAGATGTAATAAGGCGTGACATTAAGCGTCAGCCCATGATGCAGATTGAGGTGAAGCTGGAGGCTTCCCAGCGTATCGACGCGCTGCGTTGTGTGGAACTTATGATAGCTCGTATCGCCCGGGGTATAGCTGCGATCCCAGTTATAGTTGTTACCATACTGTTCGTACTGCGCCATGGTGGGATAACGCAGCGCCTGCGCTGTCTGGTGATTCCAGCCAAAGTTGGCGGTGATACTGTTGTCGTTCCCCCATTCCTTTACGGCCTTGAAATCAATGTGGTTACGATCGACGTTGCCGGGACCGCGCCACTGATCATAACGGTTGTTGGAATAGGATACAAAGGCACGGATGCCGGTATGGCCAAGTTCCCCGGAATCAAGCCGCAGGAATTCGCGACGCATGTTGTTGTTGCCATAGCTGAGATCAACAAGGCCACCGAAACGCGAACTCGGGTTTACGGTATCCATCTTAACCTGGCCGCCAACCGCGCTGTAGAAAGGGGCGGAGATATCGCTGCTGCCCTGTGTCAGTGTGACCGATGACAGATTTTCATTATCCACCATATCAGCACTGAAAATATTGGGATTGACCGGATCGCCAAGCGGGATTCCCTGCATGACAAAGCCGATTTCCCCCTGTGTCAGGCCACGCACGGTCAGGCCATCATGGGTTGAACCGCCATAAGGGTCAGATGCCCCCCCGACGACACCCGGCATGGCCGAGAGCATGACGCCCGGTGAAACGGCAGGGCTCTGTTTGGCGATATAGTCGCGTGTCATGCCACTTTGGGAACGGGCGGCCGTCTGCACAGCCATCAGGCCGCCGCCCGGCGTCGTGTTCGTCACCCCGGTGGCCGAACTGATCCCACGTGCATGGACGGTCAGGACCTCGGCCTTGCCGCTGGCCTGTACGCCTGATGGGGTGGCCGTGGTGGCGGCTGTGGACGACGCGCCCTTGGCTTTTGGCTGGGTCGCGGCATGTGTGGTCGTCGGGGCCGCCCTTGTGTGATGCGTCGTATGCACGCTGACGGTTTGCGCCATGGCCTTGGACAGCAATGCGCCCGCATCAAGCGCGATAAAGGTTGTGCAACATAGAATCAGGGTCTTCCTGCTTGGGTTCAACACCTTCTTCTCCACCGTTTCATTATGGGACGACAACGTAAATCCGCGAACTGGAATCATGGATAGCGATGCCATCTGTGATTTCATTCCGTTTTCATAAAGATTTGTGGCGTCATAAACGCGCACATTTCAAGATATATTTTGCGTGAAACGATCATTTTGGTCGTTATCCGCAGCTTGATGCGCAAAAAACTGTCAAGTGTGACTTTTCTCACACTATGGGAAATCACCGAAAAACGGATGGTATCCAGTATAGAAAAAGTTTGTTTTTACAAAAAACTTATATTTATATCATAAAGTTAGTAATTATACCTTGATACATGCCCGTAACGCACATTGGCTCACCCTATCATGTTATGGCATAATAAGATCATAAATATGATTGTTCGTGATTTTTTATGCCGTTTCCGTGGCATGCTTCGATAGGGGGCGTGGATTCCTCTCGCTATTTTGCGCAGGATCATATCGAATCTGACCAAATCAATCATTTTCATGCTTGCATATGATGCGACTGAACGACAAAGATGTTGCCAGAGAATGTTTCAGGGAAGTTCCGGCATGGATTTCACACCATCTACATCATCATCCATGCCTCGCACGGGATCGGCGCATACCATGAACATGCGTGGACTGATGATGCTGATGGGGTTCCTGTTTTTTATTATCGGGGTGCTGACATGGATCAACGGACCGCTGATCGCATTCTCCAAGGTTGCATTCTCTCTTGATGATAACAAAACGTTCCTGATTCCGACCGTATTCTATACGGCCCACCTTCTTGCGGCATTTCCCTGTGCGTGGCTGACGGGACGGCTTGGTGCCAAACCGGGCATGATGCTGTCCCTGTTGGGCATGGCGGGGGGATGCATCGGGTTTGTGCTGTGTTCCGTCATGCAGTTCTATCCCGGCGCACTTGCTGCGCTGTTTGTAACCGGCAGCAGCGTGACCCTGTTGGGGATTACGATCAATCCTTATGTAACGGGGATGGGGCCTTTTGATTCGGCGGCATGGCGCATTGCAATCATGGGTCTGTGCAATAAGGCAGCAGGGATCATTGTTCCCGTCGTGTTTGGCAAAACTACGCTAAGTACATTGGGCAGCACGACCCGGGCCCTGTCCACAACCACCGATCTCGCCGGCAGAGCCGCCCTGCTCAGCCATTTTGCACATCGGATCGTGTTGCCATACCTGCTGCTGGCGGCAGGGCTGGCGATGACGGCGCTGGTGATCAGGTTCATCACACTGCCGCCATTGCGCTTTCACGCCATGGAAGATGGAGAGGCACAAAATCCGGGCCAACAGCCGTCTGGACATGGACAATGGCTGTTATGGCTGGGGGCTGCGTGCCTATTCCTGTATGTCGGGGTGGAAGCCATTGCTGGCGATGCCATCGGCACGTATGGCAATCACCTTGGCCTTGATGTCGATAACACCAAATTTTTCACCTCGCTGACATTCTGCATGATGATCGTTGGCTATTTGTGTGGACTGGCGGTTATTCCCCGCATCATGTCGCAGTTGCAGTTCCTCGCCTTTGCTGCGACCGTGGGCATGTTCCTGTCTGCAGGGGCGGTTCTGACATCGGGGATGCTGTCGGTCTGGTGCATGGCGGGGCTTGGTTTTTCCGACGCCATGATGTGGCCGTCACTCTATCCTGTCGCCATTCGTGGGTTAGGGCGTCGTACGCTCCACGGCACGGCGATTACCGTCATGGCAACCAGTGGCGGCGCAGTCCTGCCTAAACTGTTTGTCTGGCTGGCGACGATGCATGATTTCCGGTTCGCCTTTGGGATCATCCTTGTCCCGGCGTACCTGTTCATCCTTTCCTATTCCCTCTGGGCGATGCGCATTACCGCAGACAAAGGGCAGGCAGCCGGTCGTGATGCCACCCTGCCCGATATTCCCGCCCTTTAGCATGGAGCTTTGAAGTCAATGAAAGTTGGTATTGTTGGTCTTGGTTACAGGCTGGGCTACCTGGCCTATGTTTTCACTCAGGTGCGACCTGATTTCCAGATCGTGGGTTATGTGGACCCTGAACCCGCTGGCCTGCCATCCATGCAGGAACGCGGGATTTCTGCTGGCCGGCATTTTTCCTCCCTTGAGGAAATGTTGGCTACGGAAAAGCTTGACCTCCTGATGGTGGGGTCGCCCAATTTCTGTCACCTTGAACATATCCGCATCGGGCTGGAACACGGCGTCAAGATCTTCAGTGAAAAACCGGTCGTCACGGATCTTGAACAGACACTTGAACTGGCGCGATTGCTGTCACGTTTCCCCGCGGATCAGCTCATGGTCGGGCTCGTGATGCGCTATGCCCCGCTTTATACCGAGCTTCGTCGTGCGCAGGCACAGGGCATCCTTGGGGATATCGCCTCCATTGAGGCGGCAGAACATATTGCACCGTTCCACGGGGCATTCTTCATGCGCGACTGGCGGCGTTATGAGAAGTATTCAGGCGGCTTTCTGATGGAAAAATGCTGCCATGATCTTGATCTTTACAACAGCATTGTGGGCGCACGCCCCATGCGGGTCGCCAGTTTTGGTGGGCGACGCAGCTTCACACCCGAAAACATGCCGACCAATTGGGGTGTCAATGATACCGAAGTTTATTTCCGTAAGCCCAGCGGTTGGATGGGAACCGACAAGGTTTTTGACAGCGATGCTGACATCGTCGACAGCCAGACAGCGCTGATTGAATACGCAAATGGTGCCTCCCTTGCCTTTCATGCCAATACGAATGTAGCGGATCAGTTCCGTCGTTTCTGTATCATTGGTGCGCAGGGCATGGCCGAGGGCGATTTCATTCGTGGATTCCTCAAGATGCATGACGCGCGCACCAGTGAATGCGTTATGGACAAGGCATTCCCCCGCAGCACCGCACTGTCACTGCATTATGGCGCGGATGAGCAGATGGCGGCGGACGTGTATGACCATGTGACCGAGGGCCGTCCGCTGCCGGTTTCCGCCATCGACGCGTTGGAGGCGGGGCTGCTGATTTTCATGATTGAAGAGGCACGCCGTACGCGCACTGTCATCGAACTTGCCGATAGCTGGGCGCAGTTTGATGAAGCCCTGGGGCGGCGCAGCTAAAAACCGCCGTTTGATGGGCATATGTAATACAGGATGCTGCCTTACTTTCGGAAAGGCAGCATCCTGCAATTCTTCATATGTTACACGAAATGTCGTGCGTGGCCGGGTCAGGCGATGGATTCGACCAGGTTTTCTGGCTGCGTCAGGGGAATGTTGAGCTGTTGCATGCGGGCGATCCACTCCTCGCTCAGATGCGCGTCAGTGAAGATCTGTGTGATCTGATCCAGTCGCCCGACGCGATAGGTGGAATGCCGGCCGAACTTCCCACTATCGACAAGCAGGTAGCGTTCGCTTGAATGTTTAAGCATGGCGGCGTTCAGACTGGCTTCATCACTGTCGGGGGTGGCGATGGTATAGTCTGGCTGGACGGCGCTGGCCCCAAGATAGAGCTGATCGAACCACAATCCTTCGATAACCTGTTCGGACAGTGCGCCGACCACGCTGCGATTGCTTTGCCGCACGCGACCGCCCAGCAGGATGACCTGGATATGATCGAGGCCCATCAGGGCCTCCGCCACGGAAATATTGTTGGAAAAAACCGTAAGCGGCATCGGATCAAGCCGCAGTCGCCGCGCCAGTTGCAAAACAGTGGTGCCCGCATCCAGAAAGATCGCGGTATTGGGGCGCAGCATGGCGAAAGCGGCATCGGCGATTGCCCGCTTATCTTCCAGATTCTGGTTTTCCCGGGCCTCGAACGCGATTTCCAACCCCACGGAATCCGCAATCGTGGCGCCACCATGGGTCCGGATTATGATGCCCTGCTCCTCCAGCCTCTGCAGGTCGCGCCGGATCGTGGCAAGGGAAGCATCCACCTTTTCCGCCAGTTCATGAACCCCTGTCGCACCGTTCAGGTATAGATAGCGACGGATCTGCGTCAGACGGTCGGGCGCCACATTGATTCTCCTGAAAAAATAGAAATGCCCCATCCCGCGACGGCTGGCACGGCCACGGGACAACCGCATGGGGTACGCAAAAACTAGACACAGCGACATATGCGGTCAATGCCATGAGCGCCCGGGTGCCGATCCTGATGCACCTGACGATCACGGCATAAACTGGCGTTATGGCGACATGGTTGCTGAAACATTCCATGGAACCATATCATTTACTACCGGCATTTCCTGTAACTTCGGTTACCGACAGCTTCTGGAAAGCATAATAAAACTTTTCCCTGTCCTCCGGCACGGCCACACACAGGTCATGCGTCCCCTGCGCCGGCAGCGAAAGCACAAGCTCTATCGCCTGCCCGGGCTTTGGATGATGGGGTAGGCGATGGGTTGCAAGAGGTTTTCCCTCGCACCGGTCTAGCCAGATGCTTACGGCGTGGTGTGGCGCATCCTTACCCAGTGCCGGCGCCTGCGGATCGCCATCAAGCGGAGTGTTGAAGAAGTGCGTGAGGGGCATCATCCGAACCGAAAGCTGCTGCGCCCCGGTCAGTGAAGCCGACGGATACATGACGCAGTCACGTGTGCGGTCAATGGTCACATATGGAGCGGCAGTTGCATCCGGGGTGGCAGGCACCCGAACCGACAGACGGCCGCCTGCGCAGGCCTTGAACTGTGTCCCACTTCTCGTCGCGACCTCTGTCGTGGTGAGGGTGCGTGCCGTGACGGGGGCAAGCTGCATGCCGCTCTGGTCAAACGCGGCGGCATGGATGACGGTCCCTTCCGTCACGACAAAAGGATGAACATAAGGCTGTGTGTTCGCATCAACATTACCGCCGTCAAGGGTATAGCGGATTGTCCCCTGCCCGATCTGGTTGGACAGGGTCACATCGTAATGCCCATCGGTTGCCGGGGCGGTTGTGATATCGACGGCATACCCCATCTGGTTTACCGGCACGCCATAGGATAGCTGACGTGCGATCTCGTCCTTCAGGCGTGTGGTGAACCCCTGCCAGTCCTGTCGTTCACGTGGGGTCCATGCGATTTCCGCCATCGCGTCGAGACGCGGAAAGGCCGCCTGCATCGCGGCTGTGCCCGATGTCAGGTATTCCGTCCAGATTGCCCCTTCTACACCCAGCACATGCTGTCGCACCGCCTCCGGCGTTCCAGGCGGCAGCGGGTCGAAATGATAGACAGTGGACACGGATTCCGCCGGATAACGTCCGCCAGTCGGTTCGTCATTGCGGTTGGTCTGCATGTAATCAAGATAAAGCGTGTTCGACGGCGCCATGACGGCATCATGCCCGGCCCGGGCGGCCGTGATCGCCCCATCAATGCCGTGCCACGACATGACCGATGCAGAAGCAGGCAAGCCACCCTTGAGGATTTCATCCCAGCCGATCAGGCGACGTCCATGGGCGGACAGATATTTTCCCAACCGTTCGACAAACCAGCTCTGCAAGGCGTCTTCGTCATGAATGCCCAGTTCATGCATGCGCGCCTGTACACTGGGGGAGTGTTTCCATTGATCCTTTACCGCCTCATCACCCCCGATATGTATGAAACGGGAGGGGAAAAGCTCCATGACTTCATCAAGGATATTGTCAATGAAGGTGAAGGTGTCATCATCGACATTATACAGGTAGGAATGCACGCCCATCGTCGTGGAAACCTGCGTCGGGGTGCCCCCTGACCCTACCTTGGGATAAGCCGCAATCGCCGCTTGCGCATGACCGGGCATGTCGAGTTCCGGGACAATCGTGATCTGTCGTTCGGCAGCATACGCCACGATGGCGCGTATTTCGTCCTGCGTATAAAACCCGCCATAGGTCGCACCATCCCCTTGCGGGCCGGAATCCTGCGCGCGACGCCATGCCCCTATCCGCGTCAGTTCAGGATAACGCCGGATTTCCAGCCGCCATCCCTGATCATCCGTCAGGTGCCAGTGCAGGACGTTAAGCTTCAGTTCAGCCATGGCGTCAATCAGGGCGCGCACTTCATCAGGTGTCTGGAAATGCCGCGAAGAATCAAGCATGACCCCCCGCCATTGCAGGCGCGGCCAGTCGCGTACCCGCATTGCAGGGATGGTTTTCCGTCCCGCCCCGAGAAGTTGCGAAACACTGACCGCACCATAAAACAGTCCGGTCATGTCGCGGGCCGTCACAACAATGCCCCCATGGTCCACGCGCAGTTCATATCCCTGCGCAGGAAGGGAAAGGGCATTCGCAACCAGCCGCATCCTGACCTGCGCGCCCCCGGCATGCACCAGCGTCAGGATCGGTCCATGTGGTGCATGCAACCTGTCGAACAGGGTTGCAGCCCCATGGGCATCCACCCCGTCGATGGTGACATTCAGGGATGCCGGAATAAAAAACGAACCCGATTGCATCGACATGCTGGCAGGTTGTGGCAACAGCGACGGTATCGCCGCGTGTGCCTGCGCCCGCGCATCAGGCGTACCAAGCAGTGCGGGCAGCGCCGCCAGCGTCAGGGCAAGGGCTGTGCGGCAGCCACGTGTATCTGTCATTCGGGATTCCTCAATTTCGGCCTTGCTGACCAATTGGACGATTCCTGATGAATCTGACACCGGAACGATCTTATGCAATCGTTTTTTTGATTATGTATGATATTTATGTGCATCATTCTCGCACCATCAACGGAGAATCTATATTTTTCTCTGTCGTTTCATAAAATTTCTGTTGTTTTTCATAATATGATGATCATGGAATTTGGGGATTCACGTCATATCATGTATGGATCATAGGGAAATATTCAAAATTCATCCCCAAAAAGATCATAAACAATCAATTCTTTGACTTGACATGAAAAGCGCGAAACGCGAAGCATATCCATGGACGCACTCCCTGCGGGACAGGCGCCCGTGCCATAATGCAACCTGCCCCATATCGTGGGGCTGTCTCATTGGGTGGACAATGAGGATTTATATAGTGCCGATCATGAACCATATGATTCCCTGTTCCACCATCGGCCTGTTGGCATGAAACACCCGTCAGCGCATACGGGTGACACGCCATGCCTTGTCGCGGTGGATAGCGGGGGCACCAAGACGCTGCTGGTCGTGGTCGATCGTGATGCAAATGTCGTCCTGACGCGCAAGGGGCCGGGGTCCAACCCGTTCGACCGTTCCGACTGGCGCACCGTTCTGGCCGATCTTTTGAATGATATTCCACACCATATTGCCGCCGTTGCACTGGGGCTGGCGGGATATGGGGAAAGTCGGAGCATCACGGCACAGCAGGACAAGGCCCTGGGCGAGATCCTCGATATACCCATGGATAAGTATGTCGTCCGCAATGATGTGGAAATGGCGTGTAGCGGTGCGTTTGCAGGTGCGCCGGGGGTTCTGGTCCTGTCGGGTACGGGGTCGATGGGATGGGCAAACGACGAAACCGGGCACAGTCTGCGTGTCGGGGGCTGGGGGCCGCTGTTCGGGGATGAAGGAAGTGCATTCTGGATCGGGCGTGAAGCCCTCTCGCTCCTGACGCAGGCGCTGGATGGGCGCGCGGCGGATGCGCGGGCATTTATCGCACCGATGTGCGGCATCATGGGCCTTCCCTCCTCCCCTGCCCTTGCCGGGCCGGCGCTGCTTGAGTGGTATGGCGGCCTGTCGCATGAACGTTCGGCCGTAGCCGCGTTGGCGCATGGGGTCAGTGAAATGGCGGCACAGGGCAACCAACAGGCCTGCGCCATCCTGGATCGCGCGGCCGCCCACCTCGCACGGCATGTCGCAGTGGCGCGGGAGGGGCTGTCGCGCCCGGCCCTGCCATGGAGTTATACCGGCGGCACATTCAACAGTGTCTATCTACGCCATGCACTGTCGGTTCTTTGCGGCACGCCACAGGCGCCGCGGCTTCCGCCCATCGGGGGCGTGATCCTGCGGGCTGCGCAACTGGCGCAGTGGCAGACCGGTACGGCATGGACCGAACGCCTGTCACACACCCTTGAAGGGCTGCACAGGTAAGCCTGTTTTTTCAACCCGGGCATATCCCGGATGCACTTGTCAGACAAAGGATCCATCAATGAATGCAACGGAACGCGGTATCCGCGAGCAGTTTCCACTTTGGGACCAGGTCATGGATGAACCTGTCCCGCCCTGTGCGGATGACGTCCATGTCGTCGTAGGATGTGGTACATCCGTCCATATCGCGGATTCCATCGCAACCGCACTGAATGAACATGGGGTATTGTCGCGTGCCATACCGGGCAATGAATGGACCTGCCGCCGCAGTTCCTACATCCCCACGAAAATCGCCCCCCATGTCATCGCCCTTTCCCGCAGTGGGGAATCCACCGAAACGGTTGCCGCGGCAAAAGCCAGCCGTGAAGCCGGCCTGAAGGTCACGGCCTTCACCTGCGCACCCGGCAGCGCCCTGTGTGATCAGGCGGACACGCTGATGGTGGCCCAGACCCACCCGGAAGAAGGCATCGTCATGACGGCCTCCGCCAGCCTGATGCTGCTGATGGGCTTGCGTTACGCGGGTGTCACGATGGACAGCTCGACCACGCGCGCGGCACACGACCTGCTTGCGGCGGCGGACCGGCACCTGAAGGAACAGATCGAGGGGCGTTCGCATTTCGTCTTCCTCGGCAGCGGGGCGCTTTACGGTGTCGCGCGCGAAGGGGCGCTGAAACTGCAGGAAATGAGCCTGAGCCAGACTGAGGCACATCATCCGCTGGAATATCGCCATGGCCCGGTCAGCCTGATTGACGAACGTTCACTTGTTATCTTCCTGTATCATCCCGATACGTTGGAGGAAGAAAGCCTTCTGGCGCGTGAACTGATGGCAAAAGGGGCCCGTGTGCTGGGTCTTGGCGGTCCCGGCACGGTGGAGCTGCCGATTGCGACGGGCGCGGACGTACGGCCGCTGGTCTGCCTGCCTGTCCTGCAACTGCTTGGTGAATACGTGGCACGTATGCGTGGCCTTGACACGCTGGCCCCCCGTCACCTGACCAAGGTGGTCAAGATTGCCTGACGGGCAGTCCCGCGTCGCCATTGCCCAATAAGGATAGCCCGTCATGACCACAGCCGCAGCCCCGCTCCTCGCGCTGGCACATCAGGCCCACGACAGCACGATCCCGCCACAGGCGCGGCGGGGTATGACATCGGTATGTTCCGCCCATCCGCTGGTGTTGGAAGCCGCCCTGTCGCGTGCGGCACAGACAGGGCGCTCCGTCCTGATCGAAGCCACCTGCAATCAGGTCAATCAGGAAGGCGGCTATACCGGTATGACGCCGGTGGCCTTTCGGGATATGGTCTGGGATATCGCAATGCGGGTCGGTTGCGATCGGGGCCTTATCCTTCTTGGGGGGGACCATCTGGGGCCTAACCCATGGAAATCCCTGCCGGCGACGGAGGCCATGGAACGGGCACAGGCCATGGTCCGTGCCTATGCCGAGGCAGGATTCGTCAAGCTTCACCTCGATGCCAGCATGGGGTGCCGGGGCGAAGCGGCAGCCCTGTCGGACGAAATCGTGGCCGAACGGGCATGCGGACTTGCGGCATCAGCCGAGGCGGCGCGTCCCGGGCAGGCGGCTTATGTCATCGGAACCGAAGTGCCGGTTCCGGGTGGTGTGGCCGATGCCCTTGACCACCTGAAACCGACCGCACCGGCTGCGGCGCTACAGACATTGCGCATCCATCAGGACATGTTCACGACCGCACTGGGCGAGGATGTGTGGAAGCGTGTCATTGCCCTTGTGGTGCAGCCGGGCGTGGAATTCGGGGTGGACAATGTCGCCTTTTACCGGCGTGACGCCGCACGCGACCTGATTGATACACTGCCCCGCATGCCGGGACTGGTTTTTGAGGCACATTCCACAGATTACCAACCCGCAGTCGCGTTGCGCGAACTGGTGGAAGATGGGTTCGCCATCCTGAAGGTCGGACCGGGCCTGACTTTCGCCCTCAGGGAAGCACTATATGCGCTTGACGGCATCCGTGCTGCGCTGCGACCTGGTGGTGACAGGCTACATGACACGATGGACCGTCTTATGACCGACAGGCCGGGATACTGGGCAGGGCACTACGCGGGGACGGATCAGCAGGTTTCATGGTTACGGCATTATTCATACAGCGACCGTATCCGTTATTACTGGGCGCTTCCTGAAGCGCGCGAGGCTGTGGAAAACCTGTTTTCCGATCTGCGGGAAACAGGCATGCCGGACCCGTTGCTTAGCCAGTTTCTGCCCGGCCTTTATGAACAGATCCGCACGGGGCACATCCCCCGCGACCCACGACAGATCACCATTGAAGCCGTGAAGACCGTTCTGTGTCTCTATGACGGGGCTGCTTCGCGATAGCCGTTTGAACAAAGGCGTCGGGCAGCGGCTGTCTGCACCGGCGCGGCCCCTTGCCTCCCCTTGCCTCCCGTATCACACCGCGATGACAGGTTCGTGCCCGGCGGACGTGGGCCACAGGGCGGACTGTAATTCATAGGTCTTTTGCAAAAGCGGCACAAGCGCGGGCCGCCCCTTCAGGCGTATCCATTCATCAAGGGCAGTACGAAAGATGGCGATGCCACCACGCGCCATCAGGCGGGCGGCAGCACGACGGCTTTTCCGGTCGGTCATACGTTTCGCCAACCCTTCGGCAAGGCAGTCTTCCCACTTGGCATATTTCTGGAAGCTGACTGTCTGTAGCGAAGGTGTCTTTTCGATCAGGAATACGAACGCGTAAGTATCTTTCCTGTTTTCCGCGATCTGCGGAACCAGCGCGGTAAAGGCATGCATCATTGCATCGGCGGGGTGCATATCAAGTGTGCATGCCGCCAGCGCGTCACTCAGGCTCTGTGTCATGCCACGGGTCCATGCAAGGACGATGTCCCCCTTGGTCGCGAACATGCGAAACAGTGTGCGCCGCGAAATCCTGGCCGCATCGGCGATTTCGTCCACTGTCGTCTGGTCATATCCCTGCGCGGAAAACAGGTGCATTGCCTCTGCAATCACGGTGGCGCGGACGCGGCCCTGCTTGCGCTCCCTCAGGCCGGGCTTGGGCTGGTCCTCACTGGCGTCGGGCTTCATACACTCTCCTTATGTCCGCCGGCATCATGCCGCAGGGCGTCGCGGACATTCAAGGTGCAAGGGCTGGCGCGCGACGATGTCCTATCGTCCAGATTTCGCGGTTTCTTGCCATGCGGACACCCCGCTGTCGAGCCATGATCCCGTAAGGATGCAATGTGAACGCATGACCAAAGGGCATAATCGCGGCTTTCTGCATCCCGTTTGGGATGCGTGTCATAACAGGCAGAGCGCAGCCATTCTGGCATGGTGCCAAAAGTTTCTTAAAAATATTCTCATGTATTATAAGTAATAATATCATAATCTGTATGTATTAGAAAAATATTTTAAACATTTTCCGTTCATACTTTGTCAAAAAACAGGTATCTACCGGTCAAGCCGCTACCCCATGAACCCATGTCAGGCATTTGCTGCCGACTTTGCCGGAGTGTACGCATATGTCACATTTCACAGATATGGCCTGTATACCCTGAACCTTTCGTGTTCATACGCGGTCAGAAATGACCGGGACCCGGAAACAAAAATGAATCCCGCGTGTTGAATACATGGCTTTTGCCATGCATGCGGGGTCCGTTTCACGCATGAAATACATATCCCATGAATGCCATCGTAGTTACCGCACTACGTCGGCCCTATACCTTTGTGGTGCTGTCGATCCTTATCGTGGTCTTTGGCATCATGTCGGTATTGCGTACGCCGACGGACGTGTTCCCGAACATCCGCATTCCCGTGGTGTCCGTTGTCTGGACCTATGGCGGTATGCTGCCCGAAGAATTCGCCGGCCGTATCATATATAATTACGAACTGATGGTGACCTCGACAGTCGAGGGCATCGAGCATATGGAAAGCAGTTCGTATTACGGCCGTGGTATAGTCAACATATACTTTCAGCCCGGAACCGACATCGGCAAGGCCGAAGCCGAAGTGACCGCGATTTCCCAGACGGTCATAAAACAGCTTCCTGAAAACATCCCCGCCCCCATGGTGATGAGCCTTGATGCCTCGTCCGTGCCGGTACTGACGCTGCAGGTCACATCGGACCGGCAGACGCCTTCTGACCTGTTCAAGCTGGCGATGATCCGCGTGCGTCCCCTGCTTGTGACCGTGCCCGGCGCCGTGGTGCCGCAGGCCTATGGCGGCATGGACAGTTTTGTCATGGTCGCCCTGAACCAGCAGCAGTTGCAGGCGCATCACCTGTCCGCCATGGATGTACAAAACGCCCTGCGCGGACAAAATATCGTCCTGCCGGCCGGGGACCAGAAAATCTCTGCCACGGACTGGATGGTGCAGACAAACGCCACACCACGTTCGATGAAGGAACTGGGTGATATCCCTGTCAAGCGCGTGGGCAATGCCGTCATTTACGTACATGACGTGGCCGAGGTCTATCGTGGCGGCCATCCGCAAACGAACCTTGTATTGGTCAAGGGCAAGCAGGGTGTGGAAATCGTGGTCATGAAAAGTGGCGATGCCTCCACGCTTGATGTCGTGGCCGGGGCGAAGGCGCTGCTGCCGCGGATACAGAAACTGCTGCCCCCCGACGTGAAGGTCAGCATCCTGGGCGATGCCTCTGTCTTTGTGAAAGATTCGATTTTCGACGTCGTGCGTGAAATGCTGACGGCGGCATTCCTGACGGGCATGGTCGTGTTGCTGTTCCTTGGGTCGTGGCGTCCCACCGTCATCATTGCAACCTCCATCCCCCTTGCCATCCTGTGCGCGATCATCGGCCTGCATATCGCGGGACAGACGATCAATGTCATGACGCTTGGCGGGCTTGCGCTGGCGGTTGGTATCCTTGTCGATGACGCCACCGTCATGATCGAGAATATCGACGCCCACCTGGAGATGGGAAAGGAACTGGAAACCGCCATCATTGATGCGGCGAACCAGATCGTCATCCCGACCTTTGTCGCCACCACCTGCATCTGCATTGTATGGCTGCCCCTGTTCGCGCTGAGTGGCGTTGCAGGATGGCTGTTCATGCCAATGGCCGAAGCCATCATCTTTGCCATGATCGCGTCGTTCATCCTGTCACGCACGCTGGTGCCGACCATGGCGAAATACCTTCTGGCGGGCCATAGCGTCGCGGGACATGGGGATTCACACCATTGCGAACCCCAGCATCACAAGCTGCAATATCCCCGCCGCCTGCCCGAACGTTTCCAGCAGGCGTTCGAACGGGGGTTCAACACCTTCCGGGAGCGGTATTCCCTTCTCCTGCAATGGGCGATCGGGCGCAGGCGGATGTTTGTCGGCACGTTCCTGGGCATTTCCGTCGTTTCGATGGGGCTGTATCTGACCGCCGGGCGGGATTTCTTTCCCGAGACGAAATCAGGTACGATCCAGATGCATATGCGTGCGCCGCTTGGCACCCGTATTGAGGTTGCAGGGCGTGAGGCATCGTTGGTGGAAGACCGCATCAACCAGCTTTTCCCCAACCGTGTGGACACCATGATCGAAAATTGTGGCCTGCCCGAAGGTGCGCATAATCAGGCCTTCATCCCCACACCGACCATCGGCACGCAGGATTGTGACATCACCATCGCCCTGAAGGACGAGGAAACGCCCGTGTGGGACTATCGCGCCATCCTGCGGCGCGACCTGTCGGCGCGCTTTCCCGGCACGGTCTTCACGTTCCAGCCTGCGGACCTGACGGCGCGCATCCTGAACTTTGGCTCCCCCGCGCCGATCGACGTGCAGATTTCAGGGCCTGACCTGCGCGATAATTATGAATATGCCCGCCACCTGGTAAATGAATTGCGCAAGGTGCCCGGAACCGCCGACGTGGTGATCCAGCAGACGATGAAAACACCGACATTGTTTGTGCAGGGTAACCGTACCTTTGGTCAGGCGACCGGCATGACCGAAGCAGACCTGGCGAATAATGAACTGATGACCCTGTCAGGCAGCCAGACGGTGGACCCGCAATACTGGCTGGACCCGAAGACCGGGATTACTTTCCCGCTGAATGTCTATGTCTCTCAGGACCAGTTGACGCATTTCAGCAACCTCATGACCATCCCGGTGGACAAGGGGGATGGCGATCCGCAGGGTCGGCACATGCAGCTTCTGGGCGGGATCAGCAATGTCACCGCCACCGGCACGCCGGGACAGGTGTCGCATTTCAACTCCATGCCGGAAGTCGATATCTATGTCTCGGCCGAAGGCGCCGACCTGGGGCAGGTGACATCAGGCGTGCAACGCGTCCTGCGCCAGACGGCACACATGGTTCCCTCCACCGCTGCCGTGGTGATCCGGGGACAGACCGAAACGATGCGCAATTCCTATAACGAACTGATCTTCGGTCTGGTGGTGTCTGTTCTCCTGATCTACCTGCTGATCGTCGTGAACTTTCAGTCATGGCTTGACCCGTTCATCATCATCACCGCCCTGCCCGGCGCGCTTGCCGGTATCGCATGGGCGCTGTTCCTGACCCATACGCGCCTGTCGGTACCCGCATTGACGGGGGCCATCATGTGCATGGGCACAGCCACGGCCAATTCGATCCTTGTCGTCTCCTTTGCCCGCGAACGGATCGAGGAACATGGTGACGCCCTGCGCGCAGCGGTGGAGGCGGGATATGGCCGCATCCGTCCGGTCCTGATGACCGCATTGGCGATGGTGATCGGCATGGTCCCCATGGCCATGAGCAATTCGCAGAACGCACCACTGGGCCGTGCCGTCATCGGCGGCCTGCTGGTGGCAACGGTTTCCACCTTGCTGTTCGTGCCATGTGTTTACGCAATCCTGCACAATCGTCCGTCCCGCAGCCGGGGGGAAACAAAGTGATGTCGATCCGGAAATCGCAAAAAATACTGCTGGTATCGGGGGCTGTCGCCGTCATGGGATGGTGCGGATACCTTGTGGCCGAACGTGTCCACCATGCAGCCTCCCTGCGCAGGGAGGCCCAGATGGCCGCCATTCCCAACGTGATGGTGATCTCCCCCCATACCGAGGCCCATCATGTCAGCCTCGAACTGCCTGGAACGGTGGAGGCATGGTACCAGGCCCCGATCTATCCGCAGGTGTCGGGATATGTGCGCATGTGGTACAAGGATTACGGCGCACGTGTCGCCGCCGGTGACGTACTGGCTGAAATCAATACGCCCGGCCTCGATGCACAGTTCGCACAGGCCCAGGCTGACCTGCAATCGTCACAGGCCAAATACGACCTTGCCGTCGTCACGGCACAGCGCTGGCGGCTGATGGGGAAATCACAGGCCGTATCGGGACAGTCGGTGTCCGTGCAGGACGCGAATGAAAAATCGGCCGCGGCTGACCTTGAGGCCGCGCGCCATAACCTCGATCGCTATGCCGCGCTTGAACGTTTCAAGGTGATTGTCGCCCCCTTTGACGGGGTGGTGACGGAACGTGACATCAATGTCGGGGATTACGTGCACGAAGGTGGCGGCAACCTCAACGCCAATGGCGGGGCCAGCGAATTGTTCAGTGTGGCGGACACCCACCAGATGCGCCTGTTTGTCTCCATCCCCGAAAACATGTCCTACATCCTGCAACCCGGTCTGCATGCAAGCGTGCGCGTCCCGCAATTTCCCGATCGCGTGTTCGAAGGGCAATTCCTGACCGTATCGGGGGGATATGATCCCGATACACGGACAAGCGTCAGTGAATTCGTGATTGATAATAAGGACCACGCCCTGTGGCCCGGCACCTTTGCCGCAGTGACGCTGAGCGCACCGGAACAGTCCGGCCACCTTGCCATCCCCACCGGCGCGTTGGTGTTTCAGGAACATGGCATGCAGGTTGCGGTGGTGGATGACCACGATATCGCGCATTTCCATGACATCACGGTGGGCCGTATGGGGGATGGGGCCACACAGGTGCTTTCTGGCCTGTCGGCGCAGGACCGGATCATCGACAACCCACCCGCCGACCTGCTGGAGGGGGAGAAGGTCCATGTCTCCGCACCCGCCGCAGGATACAGCAATGATGTCTCTGAAAAGGACGATGAATGATGAAATCAGGTCTTCGTCGTTGCACGGCCATGCGTGGGGTCGGTCTTGCATCCATGCTGATGCTGGCGGGATGTGACCTTGCCCCCGCCTATCACGCGCCACATTACGTGATCCCCACCACATGGCAGGGGCAGGCCCCCTTTGCACCGGCGCATCCGATGGATGACAGCGTCAGGGCGGAATGGTGGAAAGCATTTACGGACCCCCGCCTGGATGAGCTGGAGGCCGAGGCCACAGCCCATAATGGGAACCTGCAGGCCGCGGCCGAACGTTTCCTGCAGGCGCGTTCCGTCGTCAGCGAGGCGCGTTCCGACCTGTTGCCCCATTTCGGGCTTGCCTTTGGTGGCAGCAATAACAAGAGCTCGGCCGAACGATTGTTCCGGTACAAAGGCCCGATCACGGATTCTGACGAATTCTATGGCGGCATGGCCTCGTGGGAGCCGGATTTCTGGTCATCCATCCGCAACCGTGTCCGCCTGCAAAAGGATTATGCACAGGAACAGGCCGCCGAATATGCGTCCGCCCGCCTCAGCTTGCAGGCGGAACTGGCCAGCGATTATTTCACCCTGCGCGGTCTCGACGCGCAGGCAAACATCTATACCCAGTCGATCAGGTATTATGAGGACTCGCTACGTGTGACGCGCACGCGTCTGCAGGATCAGGCCGCCTCGCGGCTTGACGTGGCGCGTGCGGAAAACCAGCTTTACACCACACAGGCGCACCTGCTCGACATACAGGCGCAGCGTGAGGTGATGGAACATGCCATCGCCGTGCTGGTCAATGTCGCGCCGTCTTCGTTCCATCTTGCCCCCGACAGCCACCTGAACACGAACCGCGTTGCACTTTCACCCGGGGTGCCGTCGGAGCTGCTGGAACGTCGTCCCGATATCGCCATGGCCGAACGCCAGATGGCACAGGCCAACCGGGCCATCGGCATCGCACGTGCGGCCTTCTATCCACATGTCTCTTTCCGGATGGATGGCGGTTTTGACGATAATGGCTTCAACCTCGCCAACCTTGCCAACAGCATGTGGACCTATGGCGCCACGGTTACGTTGCCCATTTTCGAAGGGGGCCTGCGACGCGCACAATTGCAACAGAGCTGGTCGGCCTACCGCGAGACGCGCGACCATTATCGCATGACGGTGCTGACGGCGTTTCGTGATGTGGAGGACGGACTTTCACGCACAAAACGGCTGGATGATGAAAATGCACGCCTGCGCGCGGCGGTAGGTGCCGCAAGCCAGACACAGGATATCACGATGAACTTGTACAAGGGCGGGTTGGCCGCATATCTCGACGTGCTGATCGCGCAGGTCAGTACATTGGAGGCGCGTATCCAGCAGGTGGAGGTCCAGACACGCTATCTCCAGGCGCAGGTCGGGCTGATCCGGGCCTGTGGCGGGGGATGGAATGCATCACTGCTGCCGGCGTCGAACCGGCTGTCGTCTGTCGGAGCGTTGCAATATTCCGGTCTGCACCCGGCACAACCTGTCGGCGATGTTCCTGTGCCGCGCACCAAGGGCGAAGACCCCGAAGATAACCTGACCGGCCCCAAGCTGTCGGCCCTGCCAGTAAGATAGGGCTACCGCAAGGTAGCCCACCCGCACGGTGGGATTGCACAGGAAAGGGTCATGGCTTTTATTATTTATACAAAACATACATACGCGACATATGTATGTTTTGTAAAATATATCCATATCGTGCGGGTTTTATGCTAGTTTGAGGCACCTATCTCTTAACAGGTGCTCTTGTGATTCTGTTTTTATCTGGCCTGATTTCTCTGGTTCTTCTGGTCGCACTCAATATTTTTATTTCACTATCGGAAATATCATTCGCTGCGGCGCGTGATGTCCGTCTCCGCTCACGCGCGGATGCGGGCGATGAACGCGCCGCAGCCTTCCTGCGTCTGCGCCGCAACAGCGGACAGGTCATGACGGTACTGCAGATATGCCTCAACGGTGTGGGGGTACTGGGCGGTATCATCAGTTCGGAAATGCTTGCCCCATCCCTGACCCATGGGCTTATGACATGGGGACTGGGCGAAGCCACGGCCCAGACACTGTCCGCGACGGTGGGGTTTTTCATGGTGACAGGCATGTTCGTGCTGTTTGCCGACCTGATCCCCAAACGTATCGCAATGAACGCCCCGGACAAGGTTGCGCTTGCTGTCGGGTGGTTTCCGGCGATGGCGCTGAAACTGTTTTTTCCCCTTGTCTGGATCTTTTCCAAGATGTCGGATGCGATCCTGCGGGCGCTGAAGATTCCGGCGGCATCGGCGGTGGAACCGGTCACGCCAGAGGATTTGCGTGCGATCCTTGCGGCGGGCACAGCCTCAGGGGTCCTGCTGGAGCAGGAACACCAGATGATCCAGAACGTGCTGGGGTTACAGGACCGCTCCATCACATCAGCCATGACGCCACGCGATGAAATTGTATTCCTTGACCTGCAGGAAAGCGTCGAGGCGCAGAAAGCCAAGGTACGGGCAAAGCCATATTCGCGTTATCCGCTATGTGATGGCGGGCTGGATAATGTCGTGGGGTCCATCCGGGCAGAAGACGTACTGGCGGCTGTGGTGGATCGCCCCCCTGCCCCCGCCACGCCGTCACCGGGCACGTCTGCGGGTGACAGGGCGGTTTTTGAGGTGCGACGTGATGTCCTGTCGGTGCCTGAGACGATCAACCTGTGGGATACACTGGCGCAGTTCGACACGCATGGGGTCGGGTTTGCACTGGTTGTCAATGAATATGGGCTTGTCGTCGGCCTTATCACATTCAAGGACATCATGGGCGCGTTGATGGGGGGAGTGGCAAATCCGTTCGAGGAACAGTTGATCGTCCGACGTGATGCCAATTCCTGGCTGATAGATGGTGCGGCCTCGATCGAGGATGTGCGACGTGACCTTGAGGTCATGGACCTTGACGAAGCCGGGCCGTTCGACACCATTGGCGGGTTTGTCATGCACCGGCTGCGCCGCATGGCGCGCAAGGCCGACCGCGTGGATACTGCACGCTTCCGCTTTGAAGTGGTCGATGTGGAGGGGTTTCGCATTAACCAGCTGCTTGTCACCCGCCTTCAGAACTAAACGGTTCTGGCGCTGCCTTGTCTGGACAAGATAGCGCCAGGAGAGGCCTTATTGTTATTGGATCAGTTTGAAACAGCCTCCAGCGTCGTGGCATGTTTTTGCACGATTGGGGGAACACGGATCAGGTAGTCAAACGCAGAAAGCGCAGCCTTTGCCCCATCCCCGATCGCAATGACGATCTGCTTGTAGGGGGTTGTCGTGGCATCACCCGCCGCGAATATGCCGGGGATCGAGGTCGCGCCATGATCGTTGACGACAATTTCCCCAAAATCGGTCAACTGTATCGTGCCCTTAAGCCAGCCGGTATTGGGCAGCAGGCCGATCTGCACAAATACGCCCTCAAGGTCGATCTGGTGGTCCGTGCCATCGCCCCCGCGATAGGTCAGGCCTGTGACGTTCTTTCCATTTCCTTCGATCCGGGTGGTCAGGGCCTCCGTCAGAACCGTCACATTGGTCATGCTGTGCAGTTTGTCTTGCAGCACCTTGTCCGCCTTCAGGTGCGATCCGCGTTGCAACAGCGTGACATGCGCGACAATGCCCGCAAGGTCGATCGCAGCCTCGACACCGCTGTTTCCGCCCCCCGCGACGGCAACACGCTTGCCCTTGTAGAACGGGCCGTCACAATGCGGGCAATAGGCCACGCCTTTGTTGCGGTATTCCTCCTCGCCCGGCACGCCCAGATGGCGCCAGTGCGCACCGGTGGCGATAATGACCGTGCGGGAATGCAGGATGGCCCCACTTTCCAACGCCACACCATGCAGCCCCCCTGGTTGTGCCGTAGGAAACAGTTCACTGGCGCGCTGCGATGAAATCACATCGACATCGTACTGCCGGACATGCGCCTCCAGCGCGGCAGAGAGTTTCGGACCGTCCGTTTCCTGGACTGAAATAAAGTTCTCGATCCCGTCCGTATCCATCACCTGACCGCCGAAACGCTCTGCCACGATGCCGGTACGTAATCCCTTGCGCGCGGCATAGACAGCAGCAGCAGCCCCAGCAGGGCCACTACCAATAATCAGCACGTCAAAGGGGGGGATATCCTTCAGCTTTTCCGCCGCGCGACGTGGGGCGTCCGCATCCAGCTTTGCAAGGATCTGTTCCACATCGGCGCGCCCGGTCTCGAATGCTTCGCCATTAAGGTAGACCTGTGGCACGGACATGATGTTACGTGCGGCAACCTCGTCCTGGAACAATGCACCATCAATCGTGGTATTATGGATGTTGGGATTTATCACGCTCATGGCATTAAGCGCCTGCACCACGTCCGGACAGTTCTGGCATGACAGCGAGACATAGGTCTCGAACGTGTATTTTCCCGGCAGGGCACGGATCTGCGCGATCACGTCATCAGAAAATTTGGGCGCACGCCCGGCCACCTGCAACAGCGCCAGTACGAAGGATGTGAATTCGTGCCCCATCGGGATGGCCGCAAAGGTCACACCCGCAATGGTATTTCCTGCCGCCGCATCGGCGCGACGGATGACGAAGGAGGGACGTCGCGTGGCCACGCCCTGTTCAGAAACCTGCACCTTGTCGGAAAGGGCGGCGACTTCATGCAGAAGCTCATGCATCTCATGCGATGGTGCGCTGTCATCAAGCGAGGCTTCCAGCACGACCGGATGGGACAGATTCGCCAGATACCCCTTGAGCTGTGCCTTGATGGTGTCCTGCAACATGGAAAGAACTCCGCTTTTTCCGAAAAGGTGGGGAATGGTCCGGCCCGCAAAGGGGCCGGACCACGAACCTGCGATCAGATCTTGCCGACGAGGTCCAGCGACGGGGTCAGGGTCGCACTGCCTTCCTTCCACTTCGCCGGGCAGACTTCGCCCGGGTGGGAGGCGACATACTGCGCGGCCTCGATCTTGCTGAGGAGTTCGGTGGCACTGCGACCGACGCCGCCTGCCGTGATCTCGATATACTGGATCTTGCCTTCGGGATCGATCAGGAAGGTGCCACGGTCGGCAAGGCCCGCTTCCTCGATCAGAACGTCGAAGTTACGTGCGATATGCCCGGTCGGGTCGCCGATCATCACATATTTGATCTTGCTGATGGCCGGCGAGGTATCATGCCATGCCTTGTGCGTGAAATGCTTGTCAGTGGAGACCGAATAGATTTCCACACCCAGCTTCTGGAACGCGGCATAGTTGTCGGCCAGATCTTCAAGCTCTGTCGGGCAGACAAACGTGAAGTCCGCCGGGTAGAAGAAGAAGACAGACCATTTGCCCTTCACGTCGGCATCGGTCACGGTAATGAACTTGCCATTGTGGAAGGCATCAGCCTTGAAAGGCTTCAGGGGCGAATTGATGCGTGCCATGTAAAATGCTCCTCACTTTTTCGCTTGTCATTGATGACAGGCCTGTTGTCCCACGAACACGGATGACGCGGAAACTGTTTGTTCTGATAGCTCTGATCGGCAAAACCTTTCAATCCCCATGCAGGAATCCGTTATACCTATACCCATGAGCTATATCCCCCTTTCCGGCCTTTCGCTGCGGGACATTGAATATGTTGTTGCGGTGGATGACCTGCGCAACTTTTCACGTGCGGCAGAACGCTGCGGCGTCAGTCAGGGCGGCCTGTCGGAACAGGTGCGCAAACTTGAAACCCTACTGGGTGTGGTGCTGTTCGAACGTACCCGCCGCCATGTCGCCCCCACCCCGCAGGGCGCGCGCCTGATCGCGCTTGGCCGAGAGGTGCTTGCCGCCGCACGTGCCATGATCGAGGCCGCGCGCGTGCAGGCTGGCCCGCTTGAAGGCATGCTGCGTATCGGGGTCATCGCCACGCTTGGCCCCTATTATGTTCCCAGCCTCCTCCCATTGCTGAGACATGCATATCCGCAACTGCGTCTGCAACTGACCGACAGCCAGACACTGCCCATGCTCCAGATGCTGCGCCATGATGAACTTGATCTGGTGTTTGCCGCCCTCCCCGTCAGCCATGATGCCCTGCATTGCACACCGATTTTCGAAGAACCGTTTGTCGCTGCCTTTCCTGCGCAGCATCCTCTGGCGGCGCATCAGGGGTTGGCGATGGGGGAACTGGACGGGCCGGATCTGCTGCTGCTTGAAGAGGGGCACTGCCTGCGTGAACAGGCACTTGCCCTGTGTGGCATGCCCCCACATCATGACCGGCAGCGCCTTGCCACCAGTCTGGAAATGCTGTGGCATATGATTGGTGCTGGCGAGGGATATTCGCTAATACCTCATCTTGCCCTGCGGCATCGCGGTGAATGGGAAGACCTGATCACCACCCTGCCTCTGTCGGATGCGCGGCGCACCATTGGCCTGGTGTGGCGCGCATCCGACCCGCGGGAGGACGCATTTCGCGAGTTCGCGGCATTCCTGCGTGAAAACACGCCAGATGGCTGCCATCCGGTGACTGATCCCGATCAGGGCGGTTATGGGATACAGGGGTAACAGTCCCCCATCCCGTCAGGTATCATGCCTGTCACCGGTCCGGGTGGCGCGATGCGTCGCCACGTTCACCACGTTCATGGAAAATCGGCCTTGATCCCACAGTCTTCCTCCCGGTCATCACGGCCTGATATGTTTACATCATGGCGTATATGGCTGTTACGGCGTTTCGGGGTGTATGCACATCTTCCGCGTATGTTCCGACAGTTATGGCAATGCAGCCCGGCGCTGACACTCGGCAGTATGGGATTGCGACTGGTGCAGGCGATCCAGCCGCCCCTTGCGCTGTATGTCGCGAAACTGATCGTCGATGACGTCATACGCCTTGACGGGCATGCGGGTTCCCTTGCGGGTTCGCCCCGGCTGGAACTGTGGCTGGCGGTGGAATTCGCGCTGATTATCATGTCAGACCTGACATCACGCGCGATGGCCCTTGTCGATGCGCTTTTGAATGAACGTTATATCAACGCCGTCAGCATTGCATTGATGGATCATGCGGCCACACTTGATCTGGCGCAGTTCGAATCGAGTGAATTGCAGGATCTGCTGGAACGTGCCCGGCGGCAGGCATCCGGGCGCAACAACCTGCTGGTGCAACTGTTCAACATTGGCCAAACGGCGCTGACGGCCGTGACGCTGGTGATCGGGGTGGTTGCTTTTGCGCCGTGGATGGTTGTTGTCCTGATTGTCGGCCTGTTGCCTGCCGCAGCGGGCGAGGCCCGTTTCAATGCCGAAGCCTATCGCCTGATGCGGGCCAAAACGGCAGAGCGGCGGGAGATGGAATATCTGCGCCATGTCGGGGCCAGTGCCGAACATGCCAAGGAAATAAAACTGTTTGGATTGGGTGGGTTCCTTGTCGGGCGCTTCCGTACGGCGGCCAACACTGTCTTGGACCAGAACCGCGGGCTTGCCCTGCGCCGGTTCGGATGGAGTGGCCTGTTCGCCGCGATCGGGTCACTGGCCTATTACGGTGTTTATATCATTATCGTACGCGATACGGTGCGGGGACAGTTTTCGGTGGGGGATCTGACATTCTTGTCGGGTTCATTCCTTCGGTTGCATGGCCTGCTATCCAGTCTCCTGCTGGGGATCACCCAGACGGCGGGACAGGCGCAGTATCTTGATGATTTCTTTGCATTCCTTGATCTGCGACCGGTCATTACCACGCCTGCCGTGACGCAGCCTTTTCCCTCCCCCATCCGTCATGGTATCCGCTTTCGAAATGTCGGTTTCCGCTATCCCGGAACGAACCGATGGGCGCTGCGCCATCTGGAACTGAGTATCGGCGCCGGGGAGACCGTGGCGCTGGTGGGGGAAAATGGCGCGGGCAAGACCACCATCGTCAAGCTGCTGACGCGCCTGTATGAACCTGATGAAGGGGAAATCACGGTTGATGGCGTCTTGTTGCGCGATATGGACCTTGATGACCTGCGTGCCCATATCGGGGTCATTTTTCAGGATTTTGTGCGCTATAGCCTGACGGCGGCAGAAAACATCGCCGTCGGGCGTATCGGTGCGTTGGAGGATGGCGCGCGGATCATGGCGGCAGCCCGCGAAGGGCTGGCCGATGGCGTCGTAGAAAAACTGCCGCTTGGGTATGATCAGCCCCTTGGCAAGAGGGTCGCAAAAGGACGGGACCTGTCCGGTGGAGAATGGCAGAAAATTGCCATTTCACGTGCCTATATGCGTGATGCAGACCTGCTGATCCTTGATGAACCGACTTCGGCGCTGGATGCGCGTGCGGAAGCGGATGTGTTTGACCGTATGCGTGCGCTGCGCCAAGGCAAATCGGCGCTGGTGATCTCGCATCGTTTTTCCACCGTGCGCACTGCTGATCGTATCATTGTCCTGGAACATGGCCAGATACTGGAATCTGGCACACATGACGACCTGCTGGCCCGCAATGGACGTTATGCCGAGCTGTTTGCCCTTCAGGCGGCAGGATACCAGTAAGAGACTGTTTGAAAAGTCAGGTTCAATAACATCCTGAAATTATAAAGGTTTTTTTATGAAGCTTTTCCCAAAAAGCTTCAGAAGACGTCGCCTGTTTGAAAAAAGGCGGCACCCAAAAACTTTTCTTATTTTTTATCAACGGTTTGTTTTCAGACAGTTCCCAAGGAACAATATGACCGCAAGCGTCACGTGCTAACCCGTGCAGGCGATAAACAGCGTCATCGTCAGAACCGACAGGATGGCGCTGAGAAACAGGGTGGATGCGGCCTCACGTTCATCAACCCTGAAGCGTACGGCAAGGATCACCATCACGGTCCCCACCGGGATCGACAGCGCAAGAACTGCTGCGCGGATGGTATCATGCGGCATCCCAACCAGCACCAGTACGCCCCACGATACCGCCGGCACGATAAGATTGCGTGCAAGCACCGTCATGACCACGGGCAGAGTTATAGATACACGTTGCGCAAACAGCACGATCCCCGATGCAAAAAGTGCAACCCCAGCCGCAGCATTCCCCAGGAGGCCAAGTGAATCGAGCAGTACCTTGGGAAGATGCAGGTCCATGACCACAAGCATCGTGGCAGCGATGGGAGCCCAGACGATCGGTTCCTCCAGCGAGGACAGGATCTGCCTGCGGACACTAACTGGCGTGGTCACGCTACCTGCATCCGCATTCTTGGCCAGCAACATGAAACATAGCGGCGTCTGCACCAGCACCATGGCGAATACGGCAGCGGAAATGGCGACGGTGGCGCTGCTGTGCCCGATCAGGGGAGGTAGCATGGCCGAACCGATAAAAGGTACGGATGGTGCGCCAATTGCCAACCCCTGTAATGTCGAGGTGGAGGCATCACGCCTGAAAACGTGACGTGACATGAAGTACGCCATGACGAAGCTCGCGCACATCAATGAAAATACGGACACCGCAAGTGGCACCTGCTGCGCCAGGATTGCGCGGGGGGTATTGGTGATCCCGACGAACAGGTTCAGCGGAAAGGCATACAGCATGACCATCCGGTTCAGGGTGGAAACCTGTTCCCCGTTGAAATCCTTATGCCATCCCGCGCGATAACCAAGGGAAAACACCACCACAAGCGGTAGCATCGCGGCAAGTATGTTTGAAAGCATGCAGTCGTGTTTCCCGTGATATGCAGGGTCAGGTCAGTAAAGTTCTGGCACCCCCATAATATTTTACAGGGGTGGCGGATTATGGAACGAGGATATGACCACGGTCTTGTTCATGACCGTTCACAGGGCGCTGACCCCGCGCCACAGATCGATCTTGCCATCGCGGGCGTATGTGTCGATCCGCGTCAGTTCGTCCCTGCTGAAATGAAGGTTGTTCAAGGCATCAAGTGAATTATCCAACTGCGCAACATTACGTGCGCCGATCAGCGCGGATGTCACCCGCGGGTCGCGCAATACCCATGCGATGGCCATCTGGGCCAGACTTTGCCCCCGTTGCGCCGCCAATTCGTTCAGGGCACGCACATGCGCCAGGTTTTCCGCCCCCAGCATGTCACGACTGAAGGACTCCCCCCGTGCCGCCCGGGACTGATCCGGGATTCCATGAAGGTATTTGTCCGTCAACAATCCCTGCGCGAGTGGAGAGAAGGCGATACACCCCACCCCGAGTTCCGCCAGCGAATCAAGCAATGACACCTCCACCCATCGGTTCAGCAGGGAATAGGAGGGCTGGTGGATCAGCAGGGGCACGCCTTCCGCCTTCAGGATTGCCACCGCCTCACGCGTGCGTTCCGGTCCATAGGACGATATGCCGACATAAAGTGCCTTGCCCTGGCGCACCATCTGCGTCAGCGCGCCCATCGTCTCCTCAAGGGGAGTATCAGGGGACGGGCGATGGGAATAGAAAATATCCACATAATCAAGACCCATGCGGTGCAGGCTCTGATCCAGGGAAGCAAGCAGGTATTTGCGTGATCCCCCCATCCCATACGGACCAGGCCACATGTCCCATCCCGCCTTGGACGAAATGACCATTTCATCACGGTGGGCGGAAAAGTCTTTTTTCAGGATCTGGCCAAAATTTTCTTCGGCGGAGCCATAGGGTGGACCGTAATTGTTTGCGAGGTCGAAATGCGTGACGCCACGGTCGAATGCCCGACGGATAACCGCACGCCCTGTTTCAAACACGTCGCTTCCGCCAAAATTCTGCCATAACCCAAGGGATATCGGGGGCAGATCCAGTCCCGAGCGACCACAACGCCGAAAGTCGGCCCGTTCATAACGGCGTGCATCAGGAACCCATGTCATCTTTTCTGTCTCCCCCTGTGGTTGATACCGCAGGGTCAACGATATACGCCAATAAGGAGAACGGGAAAGAGGGCGATGGCCATACATCGCACGTGGCACAAAGCGTTATGCTGGGCGCCTTGCTACAGGCATCAAGGGATTACCTGCCGGGGATTTCTTGGGAAATCCGCGGAAAACATGGGATTTGTGGAAGAATTCGATATTCGCGAACCCTTATCCCATCCGATGGGTATGTGCAAAGCCCCCTCATCGAAACCTGTCTGCGTTCTTGATGCTGCGATCATATAAAAGGACGTCCTGATGATAGATCGCATGAATGCGCGCGATCTGCCGTCCGGTCAGGACGATATCGTGATCAAGGCTTTCATTAAGGTGCTGGATACGCACGCCACGGAATGCGGGCAGGACCCTGTGCAGGTTCGCAACAGCCGACAGCGGAACCAGATGATCCACCAGCACCTGTTCGGAACGGTCATTGACGTACCATGACTGGGGACGAAAAATATGATCCATTCCATAAATCGAACGGGCGTTTTCGACATGGTCGAGAGCATCATCCACCGAACGGAACTTCATGTAACGATCACGAAACGTATCCACAACCTGTCGATGGCGCCCCCCCCCTGCTCTTGCATAACAGTAAGAGGAGACAAACCGGGCAACGGGATCGCGCAGGATGGCAACGCTGGGTATTTGACGCAGGGTTACCGGGGCGGTCCGGGTAAAGAAATGCATTGTCTCATGTAACATGGGACGACCGTACAGTGCCGTGGCAATGGATGTCCCGGCATTTTTCGGCACATGAATGAACAATACCCCCCGTCGCGCGATCAGATCCATGCGCTGCCGACGTTTGCGTCCATGTGGGACATATAACCCGCGATCCGCCGCCCATTCATGAAAATCTGAAGGAAGTTCGAATCCCATCCCACGCGTCAAAGAATGAAATAAACCTTGGGACAAGGTGGAATGTGAGGCCGTGTATCGCGTATTCACAGAACATTCGGGGGTAGTACTATTGGCTCTCATGATATTGCGATCTCTGGCTGGTAATGAAATCCAGGAAAACACTCTGGAATACAGGCAATGCCTATCATACCCACCACGGAAATCGAGCCATGGATGATGTTCTGTTACTTTATTTTTCATAAAAACTACATGATAGAAAAATTTTGTTACATTAATAACCAAAAAATCCAGACATGATTTGTAATTTATATTTTGAAATATTTCCCTGCATTTGATGCATGGTCAGTATTGTTATTTTCCATTACCATTTTTGCCCATTATTTGCGGATGGTTGCTATTCCCCAAAGGAACGCTCAGGCTGCATCGTCCCCCATGTGTCTGCTATTGATTATTGAGACATGACCACTGACATGATCGGACATCCATGTTCTTATATGGTGCCCAATCAACAGGGCTGTGTGTAACACCGTGATGGGGGCGACCATTTACAGGGGTCAGGCAGGCTGTCTGTCAGATGGATTTCCACGCACTGCCCAGAACTGTCACACAGGGAAGATGGTGCTGGGCAGGGCGGTATTTCTCTCACTCAAAGATCCGTCAATCCTGTTCGAAGGAATGAATTCTCCCTGAAAATAATAATCATGTGTGATAATATCTTGTGAACATCCCAAAGCTATACCCGCCTGTCGTGATTATTTTCATGCAGATTCAAGGTGAAGGCTGCTGTCCTGCCATGTTTTACCCTTCTGCATTCCCTGAAATTCAGGGTGCATCCAAAAACAGATTCAGCAGGTTCAGAAATTCTGCCGGGGCCTGTGCATGTACCCAATGGCCTGCATCTGGTATGACCTCCAGTTGGTAATGCGGGAAAAGCTGTCGCATCACAGGATAATTTGCAGGCTGGATATAGGGTGATCGCCCCCCGGCAATAAACAGCGTCGGGCCATCATAATGTATTTGCGCGCCCAGTTGCGGCCATCCGATAATGGCAGGCATCGACGCCACAATATCCTGAATGCCGATATTCCAATGCGGACGTTCCCCAAGGGTAAGGTTCGTCATCATCAGATCACGTATCGGCTTTTCCCCGATAAACTGTTGCAGGAGAGCATCCGCCCCCACCCGGTCCAGCATGGCGGGCAGACGTAACGCTGCCATCTTGTGCGCAAGCTGGTATGACTGTGCAAATCCCCCTCTCGCCGGGGCGATATCGGCAACCAGCAGGGAATGCACATCCGTGCAGAAAGACAGGGCAAGCATCATCGCGACCTTTCCCCCCATTGAATGGCCGACAACCGTGGCAGGTAATGCATCATGCGCCGCCAGTGTCTCGCGCACGTCAGCGGCGAGGGTGGGATAGTCCATCGCCCCATGAGGGCTTTGCCCATGGTTGCGCAGGTCAAGCGCCAGTGTACGTCGTGTGGCTGCGATGCGCCGTTGGAAAAACCCGAAATTACGTCCTCGCCCGAACAGGCCATGAAGGAAAACGACAGGAGGACGTGACAGGTCGCCGTTTTGCGGTCCCTGTTCAATCATATTCAGCAACATAGGCAGAAAAACTCCTGTTTTCAGTCTGGTCTCGTTCCCTATCCTAGGGTAATCGCCCCCCTGCCGCCCGTCATAACTTTGTGGGGATGGCTACCTGGCGGAATTGACCGCGAAATCCGCGTATGTTCCGGTTGTTCAAACATCTTGATCCGCGCCGGATGACGGGAACATGCATCGTGGAAAACACGCCGAAACTGATCCAGTCCATCGAACGGTCCGCAGCCATATTGGAAATCATTGCACAGGAAGGCGGCGCCGCGCGATTGCAGCGGATCGCATCCGTGTCAGGTATCGGCAAGACGACAGCACACAATATCCTCCAGACGTTGGGCCAGCTTGGTTATGTGCAACGCAGGCCGGGCGATATGCGATATCATCTTGGGGGACGTATCCTGAATCTTGCGCGTATCGCAGGGGACGACACGAGGCTGCGCACCCACCTGCGTCCGATGCTGGAGGCCATCGCGCGTGAAAGTGGCGCCACCGCCTGGCTGGCTGTACCCAGTGGCGATGAAGCCACCTATCTCGACATCGTGGATATCGCCAATCCCGCGATGGCGACATCGGGCATAGGCCGTCGCGAAAGGCTTGAAGGATCGGCTGTGGGTCTGGTTTTCCTGGCCTTTGTCCCCGGATTGGGAAAGAGGGTACTGGCAACCCGTGCCAATGCGTTGGACCAAGATATCCGCACACAGATCGAGGCGGTACGGATAAATGGATACGCACTGGATTTACAGGCCTATCAGGCCGGACTGCATGGTGTGGCCATCCCGTGGCGTGAAAACGGGGAAGTACGGGCCAGTATCTGCCTGACGGGATCAGCGGCGCAGTTTCCCCGGCACCGGCTTGCACGCATGGCATGGATGATGATGCGGCATGCCGGATGCGCGCGGTTCAACAATGCTGAATAAACCTGTTTTCCCGGCCGCGGCATGTTCCCATGCGGGGGAGGATGGTTATTGTGCGTTTTCCATTCGGGACAGCGGTTAATAGGACAGGTGCGATGAAATTATCTTCTGCAACACTCATGCTGAACGCTGCCCTGACCGAGGGGCAGCGGCTTGGCGTCAGCGTGTGCATTTCCATCGTGGATGCCGCTGCATGGCCTGTGGCCTTCATGCGTATGGATGATGCCCCGCTGGGGGTCATAGATGTCAGCAACAAAAAGGCACGCACGGCAGTGCTTTTTCAGATGGACAGTGCAGATTTCGCAAAAATTGCCCACCCCGACGCTGGTGCATATACGCTGGAAAACACCAACGGTGGCCTGACCAGCTTTGGTGGCGGTCTGGTGCTCAGGGCGGCTGACGGTGTGCTTGTGGGGGCAATCGGCGTTTCTGGCGCCTCCACCGAGGATGACATCGCCATCGCCCGCGTCGCGGCAAATATCCTAACGGCCTGAATGGCCTTTGTCCGGGAACCCTCATGACGATTGAAACCGCACCGCCCAAGCCCATCAATGGGATTGTTGTCCCTCCCCGTGGCAGGATAGCGGCGCTGCTTACGCTGACATTCGGCACGTTCGTCGTTGGCACCGGGGAGTTTTCCATTATGGGAATGCTGCCCGAATTCGCATCGTCGCTTGGCCTTTCACCCGCTGATGCCGGATATGCCATCACTGCCTACGCGCTTGGCGTGGTGATTGGCGCGCCGCTCATCACCGTTCTGGGTGCGCGCCTGTCGCGACGTGAACTGCTGTTGCTGTTATTGCTGCTGTTCTGTGCTGGCAATGTCCTGAGCATCCTCATGCCGACGCCTGGACTGGTGGAGGTCGCGCGGTTCATCACCGGCCTTCCCCATGGCGCACTATTCGGGATTTCCGCACTGGTGGCGGCATCCATGGTTGAACGGTCCCGACGTGGCTGGGCGGTCGGGCGTATCCTGTCCGGCATCGCGATTGCCACGTTGCTTGGCGCACCATTTTCGACATTCGCCGCCGACCATATGGGCTGGCGCGTGGCGTACCTGATAATCGCCGTCCTTGGCTTCGTCGTCTTCCTTGGGGTCCTGCGCTATATTCCGGCTGATACACCCAACCGCGCCAATTCCCCCCTGCGGGAGGTCACGGCACTGGGTAACACGCAGGTGCTGCTGACACTGCTGACGGCGGCCATCGGGTTCGGGGGCATGTTCGCCATCTATACCTATCTGACCAGCGTGTTGCAGGATGTGACGCATGTGCCTGAATGGCTGGTCATGGTGTTCATGGTCGTCTGGGGGCTGGGCATGCTGGCCGGTGCGAATATCGGTGCATGGATCGTGGACCGTAACCTGGATCTTGCTGCAATTTTGGCACTGGCGGGCAGTGTCCTGGCCATGGTGGTCTTCCCGGTACTGCTGCATAACATCTATGGCTTGATGCTTGACGTCTTTCTTATTCCCGCGTTTGTCAATGCACTTGGTCCCGCGCTACAGACGCGCCTGATGGATTTCGCAGGGGATGCACAGACGCTTGCCGCCTCGCTCAATCACTCGGCCTTCAATATCGCCAACGCGCTGGGGGCCTCGCTCGGCAGTCAGCTTCTTGCGTGGCATTATGGGTATGGTGCACTTGGCATGGGGGGGGCAGTCCTTTCGCTTGGGGGGCTGCTTGTCTATCTTCTGGCGGTGGCAATCCTGAAGAAAAGCGGTATTGCCGAAGTCCGCGAACCGATCCTGTAGCCCTGTTATGTGGCCTGTCGCGTGGGGCAGGCCATGTTCCTGCCCCACACCCGCCCCCGGTTTCAGGTGATTGCACGCGGAGACAGCGTGCGTGCAAGTGCTGCTAGCGCATCAAGCTGACGGGCCAGAAACTCCCGCGTTGCGACATCGCTCAGTTCCAGCGTCTGTGCATCCACCTTGCCTGTCACCTGCCCGATCATTGCTTCGGGCCGGTTGAGCACATAGGCGTCGAGGAATACAAGACTCTGGCGCAGATGATATTGCGCCCGTGCGCCCCCGATCATTCCCGGGGACGCGGTTACAAGTGCCACGGGCTTGCCAGCCAGCGGTTGCGGCGACACACGCGACAGCCAGTCGATCGCATTTTTCAGAACACCGGGGACGGAGTAGTTATATTCAGGTGTCACGATCACCACGGCATCCGCTGTGGCGATCTGTTGCGCCATCGTCAGCACCGGGGCAGGGAATCCCTCTTCCTGCACATCCTGACTGTAATGCGGAAAGGTGCCGATGGAGCCAAGCGGAGTGATGGCAATCCCTTCCGGTGCGATCTCCGGCAGGGCACGTGCCACTGCTGCATTGAATGACGCCTTGCGCAGGCTGCCCAGAAGGGTAACAAAATGCAGGGGGCTGGTCGTGGTCATGCTGCTTCTCCATAAGGGTATGAGGGTTACAATCGGGTATCCGCGATACTGCCGCCCACGTTGCCCGGCCCGACGATAACATCACATATGGCGGGAGAGACTTGTTCAACATGGTGACATTAGCAGTCGCGGAAGGCGAATATCCGGCATTCCAGAGCTGGAAAGATGAATTTTCCGCCATTGCCCCGGATCTGGACATCATCTGGTGGGAAGATGCCCAGTGTATCCCTGACCGTGTGGATTACCTGCTTGTATGGAAGCCTGCGCATGGTGCTGTTGCGCGCTTCAGGAACCTCAAGGCGATATTGTGTGCGGGCGCGGGGGTGGATCATCTGCTGGCAGACCCGCACTGGCCCCATGACGTACCGCTTGTGCGCATGGGGGGCAGGGAAACGGCTGCCCTGATGGAGGAATATGTGACATGGGCGTGCCTGTCCCTTCTGCGCGAAACCCGTACATGGGCACGGCAGCAGGAACGCAGGATCTTCCATCGTAGGTTGGTGACGCGCACGGCTGCCACCACGACCGTCGGGATCATGGGGATGGGGCATCTGGGCGGGCATGTGGCACGGCGGCTGCATCACTTCGGGTTTAAGGTGCGCGGCTGGTCACGGACACGACGCGAGGTTCCCGGCGTCAGATCATTTGCAGGGGCAGGCGAGCTGGGGGAATTCCTGTCGCAGGTCGATATCCTTGTCTCCCTCCTGCCCAACACGGCACAGACACGTGACATGATCGATGCAGCCCTGCTGTCGCGGCTGCCGCGCGGGGCCATGCTGGTGAATGCCGGGCGTGGGGAACAGGTGTGCGAGGTCTCCCTGCTTGCGGCACTTGATAATGGCCACCTTGCGGGGGCGGTACTTGACGTTTTTCGGGAGGAACCCCTGCCGATGGCCTCCCGCCTGTGGGAGCATCCGATGGTGACGGTTACACCCCACGCCGCCTCTGAAGCATCCCGGACGGAGCAGGCTGCCTATCTGGCGGAAGTCATTCACGAAATCGAGCATGGTGTGCCCCCTGCCCTTCTCTATGATGCAGGACGTGGATATTAGGAATAGGATGGGCGGTACCTGATCGAAATGTTCCAAACCACATGATGACGAAAGATGCGCCAATGCAGAAGCGCCGCATGGGACTGGTGATGATGGGTCTTGTAATGGGGGTGGCCGCGTGCACCACCGCCCAGCCCGCGATCCAGGCGCAGATGACCGCCGGGCAACGTATCTATCGCGCACCGGGAACGGCGGATGACCCATGGGGGCCATATATCCAGCAGGCCGCCAGCCAGTTTTCCGTTCCACAGGCATGGATACGTGCTGTCATGCAGCAGGAATCCGGTGGAAAGCAGTATCTGGATGGGCAGTTGACCACATCAGGCGCGGGTGCAATGGGCCTGATGCAGCTGATGCCCGAGACCTATGCCGACATGCAGGCGCAATACGGGCTTGGTGGTGATCCATATGACCCGCATGACAACATCATGGCAGGCACAGCCTATATCCGGCAGATGTATGACCGTTTTGGCGCCCCTGACTTTCTGGCTGCCTATAATGCTGGTCCGGATCGGGTGGAGGAATGGCGCCGCAATGGTGCGCCGTTGCCTGATGAAACCGTGCAATATGTGGCGGCCATCACGCCCAGTCTGGGAATCGACGCATCCCCCCTTCGCGCCCCCACCCTGCTGGCACGGGCGGATGGGGTGAACCCGGATGCCGCCTATGTGCCCCCAGTCAATGCTTCTCCGGTCAATGCTTCTCCGGTCAATGCTTCTACTGACATGGCGTCTTCCACCACTTCCGAGCCTATCAGGATGGCGGCATCCCTGTCACGGACGGCGGATGGCTGCCTGCGTAATGCCGATGCTGCCTATGACCCGGCGGCGCCCTGTCTGATGGATCAGGATACACCGCATGATGATGGGGGGAGTGCGCCCTCAATGACGGCCGGTGCCATCGCGATTGCCGACAGCGCCCCCCCGCCCGATACACAGACGTCATCTGCACCATCCCCCATACTTCATGCCGCAAGCTATATACCCGCCGCGCCGGGGCAGTGGGCGGTGCAGATCGGCGCATTTTCCACGGATGTGGAGGCACGTCAGGCCCTTGATACGACACGCCAGATCATCGGGGCCGGACGTGTGCCTCTGGCCACCATGGTCATGCCGGTTCCGGTTGCTGGTGGCACGCTTTATCGTGCCCGTTTCGTCGGGTTCGCCGCCGACGATGCATTGCGGGCGTGCCAGACATTACATGCGCATGCCATGGCATGCCGGACTGTGCCCGCACATGCATGATGTACTATCATTGGTATCGGAAACATCCTGCATGCGCCCGGGCCCTCATCATGACAGACAAGGATATGACGTGACGATAACACGCACAGCGGCAATGGCCGTGTTTCTCCCCTTGCTTCTCGGTGCATGCCACCACCACAGGACACCTGCCCTCATGACACATCAGGACCCATCACATGTCCAGTCGATCGGCATGCCCAATCCCGCATCCGCACATTGCATCAAAATCGGCGGGCGGTTGGAAATCCGTAACGATGCGGATGGTGCAGTCGGTATCTGCCATTTGCCTGATGGCACGAAAATGGAGGAATGGGCGCTGTTCCGCAGGGATATGGGCCAACGGTAGCCAGTAGCTGTTTTGTGATATGGATCATGCGTCATCATCCCTTTTTCCCGATGTCGCATGTCCCATATCGGATGTGCCGGGCAATGTTCGTTCCGGCATGGAGGTTGCCATGACAATGGGAACACAATACCGCCCCACGCCAGAGCCGGAAATGCATCCCGGTCGCAATACCATGGACTGGCTTGGAATTGGCATTGTTGTGCTTACACTGGCGCTGTGGGGCGCGCTGATGGTGCTGTAGGCACCGCGAAGTCCTTTAATATTGTTTGTGCAATATGTCTTCCCACACTCGGGAGGGTTGGATGTCCATGTACCTGCGCCAAACCGCATATAATAACATCCCACGACTGCGTGGACCGAACCGTTGGGATATCGTTGGTCCTACCCTGCTTGCCGTCGCTTTTGCCCTGTCAACGGCATTGATTTTTCTTGAATGACAGGAAACATGGGAACACGAAACCCGGTCAATCAATAAAGCCGGGTTTCGTGCCCCAATCTGTCGGCAGGTTACGGGGCCGGATTGGAATGAATCTGGTGAATGGCGTTGATCTTTCCTTCCAGCTCCGGGGACATGCTTATTTCCGTCGATCCCAGAATTGTCTTAAGCTGTTCAATACTCGTGGCGCCAATAATGTTGGATGTCACAAATGGGCGCGACGTTACAAAAGCAACAGCCAGTTGTACCGGGTCCAGCCCCAGTTCATGGGCGAGGTCGATGTAAGCGCGGATTGCAGCATCCACACCAGGTTTTTCATAACGTTGCCCACGATTGAACAAGGTGGTGCGTGCCCCCTCAGGCCGGGCGCCATCGAGGTATTTTCCCGTCAAATAGCCCTGCGCCAGAGGGGAATAGGCCAGCAGGCCCACCTTCTCCCGCATGGCGATTTCAGCAAGGCCCGTCTCAAAAGTACGATTAATCAGGTTATATGCATTCTGGATTGATGCGACACGTGGCGCACCGGTTTTCGCGCATGCCAGATATTGCGACACCCCCCATGCCGTTTCATTGGACACACCGACATGTCGGATTTTCCCTTCATTGACCAAATCGCCCAATACGCCAAGCGTGTCGGCAATGGGAACTTCGTCCGGATCGGGGGTGGCCGTAAAAGTCGTTCCCCCTTCGCCGAACAGGCCAATGCGACGATCCGGCCAATGTAGCTGGTAAAGGTCGATGTAATCTGTTCCAAGGCGACGCAGGGAGCCTTCTATCGCGTAACGGATCTGTTGTGGGCTCAACCGGGTTTCTTCTCCGCCGGGTCGGAACCATGGCATCGTACTGCGCCCCACCACCTTGGTTGCGAGGATGACCCGGTCGCGGCCACCACGGGCCCTGAGCCAGCTTCCGACAATCGTCTCCGTGGCGCCATAGGTTTCAGCACGGGGCGGAATGGAATAAAGTTCGGCAGTATCAATGAAATTGATGCCATGTTCCAGCGCAAGGTCAAGCTGTGCATGACCTTGCGCTTCTGTATTTTGCTGTCCGAATGTCATTGTGCCCAGGCAGATTTCACTGACCATGATGCCTGTACGGCCAAGTTCTCTTCGTTTCATCCTAAAATCCATCGCTTGAAGCAGCACATGACTGCCGGGGACGCCGGTGCGGCGCATCGGAAACAAGTGTGGCAAGGGATTTCATATGGCGCAACCATCCCCGAAATCATTGAAAGCGGGCGGTGATTGCATTGCACCTGCGTGTAACGCCTGTCTGGACATATTGCGTATGCATATTGGAAATTGCGTATCGAAAGGACATCGGTCCCTTCCAGGATGTAAGATACATACGCCTCCCCCAATGCAGGCCACGTATAACCCCAGACATGCTGTCTTTTATGCCTGGTTCCTTCTGTTACATGATGTCCGACGTCTCTGCTGCCCTGCAAAGGAAAGCTTGACAGATATTTTTTCCTACATTCCAATCCTGTCTTTATCCTGAATGCGGCATAGGAAATCCCGACAGATGTTTCGATCCACCTGTCTCGTTACGATATCGTTCTGTTCACTTCTGCAGGTAGCGCATGCGGCGCAGGAACCTGCTGGCGCCGTATTCCACATTACCCCAGGCCGCCCCGTGCCGGAACTGATAGATAATGCCCTGAAAGCCACTCCCCCTGCCCCCTCAGCGCAGGAAAAGAAACCCGACCTTGTCGATCTTTCCAGCCTGTCGCCGCTTTTCCATTTTGACGTACGTTATGCCACAACACGGAATTTCCTTAGCTATCCCGTTTATTCCTCATCCCATGCGTATTTGGAACGTCCTGCGGCACAAGCACTGGTACGGGTACAGCGCGCCCTGCATTCACAAGGTTACGGTTTGCTGATTTATGATGCATATCGACCGTGGTACGTCACGAAACTCTTTTGGGATGCAACGCCCCCCGACAAGCACCAGTTCGTGGCCGATCCTGCGGTGGGGTCTATGCACAACCGGGGATGCGCGGTTGACCTGACGCTTTATGAACTGAAATCCGGCCTTCCGGTGTCCATGCCCAGCGGGTTTGATGAAATGACCCCGCGTGCCTATGCCGATTATACCGGTGGTACACAACAAGAGCGGAAAAGCCGGGAAATCCTGCGTCAGGCCATGGCACGGGAAGGTTTCACACAGCTTCCAGAAGAATGGTGGCATTTTGATTACAAGGATTGGCGGGATTATCCGATACAGAATCTCCGTTTCGAGGACATCCCCCCTGTTGTGAAACGCACAGCGGCACCATAAATACACAATATAAAACCCGACATTAATTCACATTATTTTATAATTAGTTATATTTTCTAAAATATTATTTAAATACCCTGAAAAACGATGACTTTTGAAAAAGTCATCGTCCAAATTTTCTTTTTTCATGCAGCGTTTTTAAATACTCACCTATACATCCTTACGGGGTGGCCGTACATTTGGTCGCAGCGACGCCCCCAGGAGATCACACTCGATCAAGGGCGACCCTTCATGGTTCTTCAATGCCTACGCAATTGCATTGGTCAGTTCCCCACCTGTCGTCGCACGTAGACCAAGCCCTTTTCCATCTTCCGTATTGAAGGCGGTCATCAACCAGACGAGGATATGATTCAAGGCCTCCAATCCCGCCCTTCACGGATCCACCGGTAGAAATTCTCTGTACCTGCATGATCGTGAAGGGGAAAATGATCTGGTAATTACTGCCACTGGCACCCAGTCGTGACAATATCAAATGGCCTCAACGATCTGCTGCAGGTTTGTGCACGGGGAGCAGTCCAACCGCCCCTCCTTCGCAGCATCAGGGCGCAATCAGGGCCCACAGTGCATCACACAGTTCACTTACATATTTCCTGATTGCCCCGACGATACTGCGCGCAGATGGTTTCAGTCGAAGCCATCATGATCTCATCAGGTTATCGCAAACCCATGGATCATACCGTGCAAAAATCACCCGATTCATTTTCCATCAGTTGCTGAACTGTGTCAGCGCCAATCCGACCGTGGACCGTAATGGACAGGTGTCGTTGCCGAGGTTGCTCACACTTATTATATTGGTGGTGACGATGCCACGATTGTATCAAAGCTGTTTGGGAGCAGATATTTGAAAAGTAATGACAGAACACTCTGGCGTTGCCTTTATCTCAAAGGCAATATCCTTCAAATATGCTGATAAAAGATTTCCTACTGTCAGCGCAAGGCATCTTCCACCAGTTCCTCCAACGACATTCCCACCCCTTCGCTGGCAAGCAGCCTATCAAGGAACCCATCGATCGCCAGCACGGCCAAGCCATGTACACGTCCCCACAGGGCGGCACGTGTTCCCGCGCATGTGTGTGATGCCTGCCGTTCCTGCATCCCTTCAATCACCTGTGTCAGCATGGCTGATGTCCGGCTTGACGCCAGGGCTAGTGCAGGTGTGCTGCGATCAATGGCGTCACTGCGAAACATAAGGGTAAACAGACCAGGGTTGAGAATGGCAAAGCGCACATATGCCATTCCCGTTGCATGCACCCCTTTTTCCAACACCGGGGAAAGCGTTGCGGCCAGTTCTTCATATCCCATACCTGCAAGCGCACTTAGAAGGCCGGTCAGGTTACCAAAATGCGGTGTTGCCGCTGCTGAAGACACACCCGCATGCCGCGTGATGGCGCGTAGCCCAAGAGCAGCAATGCCCTGTTCCTCCAGCAGATGACGTGCAGAATTCAGCAAAGCCGCACGCAAGTTGCCATGATGATAGGCTTTCCTGCTTCCGCCTTTCCGCCTTGGCGCAGGGCACGGCAAAGCCAATATCATATGATCGTGGGAACTTGACACCTGCTTGCCCTGATGGTCATTCTTTACAGTGTTAAGTTTAAGCCCGCATGGCGGTCAAGCAAAAAGCAGGCTGCCTTATGGAAAGGATTCCGCGTGCGTTTTCCCAGCCCTGTCCGCACCCTGACCTGTTTTGCCGCAGGCCTATGCCTTGTCGCCCTGCCATCCATCGTTCACGCAGCGCCCATCATGCATGAAAGCAGGCCGGGACAACTTACTGCCACGGCCTCGCTGCCTGAAGCATTCGGCCTGCCGGATGCGGGACGTGCCATGCGCATTACCTACCTTTCCACAAACGGCATTACTGGCAATGGGCTGGTACCTGTTACGGCCGAAGTGATCCTTCCCCCCGGTAAGCCCCCAAAGGGAGGGTGGCCTATCGTTGCATGGGCACATGGCACTGTGGGGGTGGCGGATCATTGCGCCCCATCCTCCAATCCATGGACGGATCGTAACAAGCAGTACCTGTCGACCTGGATGAAGCGCGGATTTGCTGTCGTAGGTACCGATTATCAGGGGCTGGGGACACCAGGCACGCATGCTTATCTGGATACGCGGGTTGAGGCGTACAGCCTGCTTGATGGGGTTCGCGCTGCCCTGTCCTCCACCCCGGAACTACGTAACAGGGTCATGATTGTCGGACAGTCGCAAGGCGGTGGCGCCGCATTTGCATCTGCGGCATTTGCCCCCACTTATGCCCCCGACATCGATATTCGTGGTACGGTGGCGACCGGCGTGCCGTATCTTACGCCGGAACTGTTGAAACAGCTCATGACGACTTCCGCCACACGGCAGCAGGGCGCGACGTTTGACCCTCTTATGGTCTATACCCTTTATCTCGCACAGGGACTGGCTGGTTATGACCCCGCCTTCCGACCACAAGATGCCTTCACCGCAAAGGCCCTGCCCGCCTATCAGGCCGCGAGTGACCTGTGCGTGCATGAACTGACCGACCAGGTGAAGGCTGAGGGCCTGACGTTCGGTAACTCGCTTACACCGAATTTTGCAAAGGTCCTGGCCCCGGCACTCGCTGCGATGGCATATCCTACCATGAAACTGAATCAACCCTTGTTCATAGGCACAGGTGAACTGGACCGCGATGTTCCGCCACCGTTGCAGTTCGGCCTTGTCAAGGCTGCGTGTGCGGCAGGAACAATCGTGCAGGCACATCTTTACAAGGGACTGGACCACAGCCAAACGGTCAATGCCTCCCTGCCGGATTCAGCCGCGTTTACGCAGGCGGTCATGGCAGGAAAACCCGTAACGCCACACTGCACGCCCACCGCGCAGTGATTATGCGTAAACAGCCCGACAGACCACATCACATTTATCGTGGGCACATGCATATGTTCTGGTGAACAGCTATTTCCCATTCCCGAATGCAGCCCTGCTCCCACCGGCCATATGCTTGATGGGGGAGCAGGTCAAAGCACTGGTCCGACCATCGCCAGGATATTGTTCCACAGCACCCGATGAATCGGCCAATGTATTACATCATCAAGCGTCACGCGTGCGGCCGCAGCGGTATAGCTTTGCTGCCTTTCGTATATGGCCGCCGTAAAATCCCGATCCACCAGCAGGATATTATTTTCAAAATTAAGGTCGAAGCTACGCCGATCGAGATTTGCCGACCCGATCATGGTCATGTGGCCATCTACCGTAAGTGCCTTGGTATGCAACAGGCCGTGGGGATATTCATGGATCATGACGCCGGCCTCCAGCAGTTCACGATAATAACTGCGGCTGGCACCCGCGACGATCCATGAATCATTACGACGCGGTAGGGTCAGGACCGTTTTTACACCCCGCCGCGCTGCCGCGCATAGGGCGGCCTGTATCGGTTCATCCGGAACATAATACGGCGTGGTGATCGTCAGTTCCCGCGCCGCCGCATTCATAAGCGAGACGAATACCTCAGGCATTGCCGCATAACGGACTGCGGCACTTGTGCCAATGACCTGCGCGACGAATCCTTCTTCCACCGCCATGGGAGGCGGAGCAAGGAGAGGTGTCAGATCCTCGTCCGTATGGGCGATCCAGTCCGTCGCGAAAAGATGCTGGTTCTGAAGCACGACGGGACCTTCGAAACGTGCGACAAGATCCACCCACGGTGCAAAGCGGGCCTTGACCCGAAATTCTGGATCGGCGCAGTTCTGACTTCCGCAATAGGTGATCCGGTTGTCAATCACGACAATCTTGCGATGGTTTCGCATGTCGAAACGTCCCCGGAAAGGACGCTGCAAAAGATTTCCGATCGGCAATGCGCGCACAACCCGCACCCCGGCCGCACGCATATCCCCCCAGTGGTGACTGTGTATCAATCGCCGTGATCCAAGGTCATCGGCCATCACACGGCAGATGACTCCACGAATGGCCGCACGTTTAAGGGCCTCGACAACCTTCATACCATTATTATCAGACAACCAGATATAAAAGCTGATATGGACATGTGCGCCTGCGGCATCGATATCGGCAACCATAGCCGTGATCGCAGCATCGGAATCCGACATCAGCCGGGCCCTGTTACCACCGGCGGGAGGATAGCCACTGATCGACTGCCCCACCCGGAACAGGGGTGCAAGGCGGGGCGGAAGGCCGAAATCATGTTCGGCGTCAATGAGGGCATCATTCTTTTTTCCCGGAACCGGCAGATCCCGGATTGCTTTGTGGATACGCTGGACAATCCGCCAGTTGAGGTGCGTTTCACCCAGCAGCAGGTACGTAACCATCCCCAGAACAGGCAGCGATCCGATAATCGCAACCCACGCCACACGTGACGCTGGCTGACGATGGGGTCTTAACAGCACCCTTCCAATAAACAGTAACTGACACCCAAGGGTCGTCGCACCAACCCAACCCCACCCCATATCGTTCGCCCCGCCCTGATCCGGTAACGCCTAAAGCCGCATGAAATGGTATCGCGTGCATGGCGTATGGGCAATATTGACCTGTAACCTCCTGCTTTTCCTATAGATATCAGGCCTTCTGTATTCTTGGGTATCCACGCTCCACAGCGAAGCTGGCATAAGTTGATAATTTGCCATCACGTTGCGTGACCTTGTCGAGCACCTTAAGGTCGGCATGCCAGACATCACGTCCGACATCGCACAGCACATAGCCACGCTGGTCCGTCGTTGCCATAAGCTGCGGGTTCTCACGCCGGACCGAACGGCTGAAACTGTCGTTATCCCCGCCCCCATCCGAACCCGATGATATGGATGTCGCAAGAAATTCCACCGATACCGGGCTGGAATCATTTCCATCAAGAAGCAGGTTCCCGGCGAAGTGACGATGTGCATCTCCCGTCACGTTTACTACATTCCCGGGGCAGTTCTGCCTGATGAACTGCAACAGGCGATTGCGGCTGTACATATATCCAGACCATTGATCCATGCTGTACAGCAACGCGCCATGATCGGATTTGCGAAAGGCAAGATTCATCATCATGACCTGATGGGCCAGCAGGTTCCACCTCGCATCTGAATGGGCAAGGCCATTGAACAGCCATTGTTCCTGCTCCCGTCCCATCATTGTCCGATCGGATGACCAGACATCCTTCCCTTGTGCGGCGAACTGATCCCCATATGCCTGGTCACTGCGATACTGTCGTGTATCAAGCACGAATATATTCATCAGGTCGCCATAACGCAGGCTGCGGTATATCTGCATATGATTACCATCGGGCAGCGAAGTCAGGCGCAGTGGCATATGTTCATAATAGGCCTGCATGGCCGATGCCCGGCGCAGTCGGAATATATCCGGTGGTGTGCCGTCCTGATCACTGTCCCCGGCCCAGTTATTATCGACTTCATGGTCATCAGACGTAACGATCCAAGGTACTGCGGCATGGGCCGCCTGCAGGTCTGCGTCCGCCTTATACTGTGCATAACGGCGACGATATTCATCAAGGGAGTAACATTCAGGTCCGACATGACGGCGCAATGCCTGAAACGATGTGCTGTTCGGCGTTATGCCGACCTTGCTGCCGCCACTTTCATAAATATAGTCACCATAATGGAACACGAAATCTATTGGTTCGTTCGCAATATTACGCCAGGCAGTATAATATCCCTTTTCATAATGTTGACATCCTGCTGCGGCAAACCTTACGCGCGCGGGGGATGCATCGGGTTGTGGGAATGTATGGCTGCGTCCGATCGTGCTGTCGTAACCGGCAATGCGGAAGCGATACCAGTATGGTCGGTCAGATTTCAGGCCTGTCACTTCCACATGCACCGAATGCCCCAGTTCGGGATGGGCAAAAGCCTGCCCCCGACGCACGATATGCGAAAGGGCCTCATTTTCACCTACTTCCCATATTACCAGCATCGGGCGGTTATTATCCATACCCGCGTCAAGCGAAAGTGGCGCAGGTGCAAGACGTGTCCAGATTACAAAACCATCTGATGAAGGATCGCCTGATGCGACGCCAAGTTGAAAAGGTGATATATCAAATTTCGGATTTTTATCGAGGTTAACCGGAGTAGCAGCCTTCAAGGCCCTGATCCGCGTAGAAAGCAGCAATCCTGTGCCCAAGCCTGCCAAAACCTGCCTGCGTTTTAAAAACACCATGAAAATCCCTTTCTGGATCTGAATATAAAATACATATTTCTGCTCTGTCTGCCTTTGCTCCCAGATCCAGAATGCCTTGACCCGATCATTGAAGATCCTCCCTTACATTATGTAAAATCGTCAGAGGACCTTGTGTGATATTTTTATGAATTTATATTGATATGAATATATGTTCTTATAACAAATATTAATATGGTATTTTATAAAATTTATAAAATATATTTATATTTTAGTCATATTATAAATAAATAATTTCATTAATACTTTTTATATTGTGTGCGAGAACGAATATATTTCTTGGAGATTGTTTTAAAATAAACCATTGATAAAATAAGAAAATTTTGCGATTGCCGTTTTTTTGAAAAAGGCAACGTCTTCCAAAAATTTCTAGGAAACATTCACAAAAAAACCTTGATATTTTCTTGATATTATTTATTCAAACTTTTGAAATAATCTCTGAAATTATAAATCAGAAAGTAATCTGATTGATTTTTCGCAGGACTCTACGGATATGGGCGATCATCAACCACGCGTGTGATAACGATATTGTTGCCTCGATATCCTTCGTAAGGCGACGGCAGCGTCCAAGCCATGCAAAGCTACGCTCCACAATCCAGCGTTTGGGCAGGACGACGAAGCCTTCGGCCCGATCGCTACATTTGACGACCTCGATCGTACATCGGCCGAGTTCAACCAGCGCACCACACAATTTCTTGCCAGCATATCCCCCATCACCGATCAGATAGCAAAGCCAGGGAAATAAGGACCTGATTTGGGCCGCTACGCGCGGCACGCCGTCGCGGTCCTGGATGTCGGCAGGATGCACTATCGGGCACGGTTCTCAGCGGTCCACATCAGCAACTCCTTCAAATCAGGCGCGCTGACAGAAAATCATAAACAATTCCAATAATTCAACATGTTCTTGGACAGACACTTAGAGCGCAATCAATCTGAAATTGAAAAACCTGAATATCAAAAAAGGCCCCGGTTAAACCGGAGCCTTCCTTGGGGTTTTATTGATCTGATCAAGTCAGGCCTTTCGGGATGACAGGCAGGATCAGTTGGAACTGGAGTTTGAGTTTGAATCTGAGTTGCTATTCCGGTTCCAGTCACCACCGTTACGATCACCGCCGCCATGACCGCCCCAGCCACCGTTCTGGTTGCCGTTATTCTGGCCGCCACCATTCTGGTTCTCGCCATTGCCGTGGCCACCGCGACCGCCCCAGCCGCCGTTCTGGTTGCCGTTATTCTGGCCGCCACCATTCTGGTTCTCACCATTACCGTGACCACCACGGCCGCCCCAGCCGCCGTTCTGGTTGTCGCCATCCTGACCGCCACCATTCTGGTTTTCACCACCATGATGATGACCATGGCGCCCGTCCTCGGCATGGGCAACCATCGGTACAGAGGCACCAAGAGCCAATGCGAATAAAATCGAGCGTTTCATAATGTCTCCTATAATCTGACCATCAAGAGATTGTCCCGCATGCTTTCAAATGTAAGCCCCAACAATGTTACAAATAGAATCAAGGAGAAGAAGAAGGATATGTCCTTCATATGGCGAATCGCAATAATAATACAAAATGTAACATGTATTATATATGAATAAATCTCCCGGGCTTTATAATATATTTATAAAATACATAAAATAAATTAGATATTTATGGAAGTTAAATTATTATTAAAAGTAAATTTGGCATGAAAACAGAAAAAGAGCCATTAGAGAACAATTTTTTCATAATTCAAAATATTACCTATGAAATTGGAAATTTGCACAATTTATAAGTAATGTTTCGAACGTATAATTATTCCTGTTATTTTATCATAAACAGGGATTATGAATGTGAACGATTTTTGATGATTTTGTTTATCTGCCTGCATTCCGTATCTTGTCATCATCCACCACCTGCCTATGCTGGCAGGACATGCATGATCATGCGAATACAACCTGCAAGGGAGTTTCAGACAGTTGGCAACACCTCAACCTATTGATACCAAACTGACCCAAGCGGCTGTATTTCTTGTTGTCCGCCTGAATGATGACATATCTGTCAACAATCAGGTGCGAGATCTGCTTGGGGATATTTCCTCCCTGGTACGTGGTGTCGGTTTCCGGGTGCCTGACGGCAGGTTAAGCTGCATCACAGGTGTTGGGTCTGATGCCTGGGATCGCCTTTTCGGCCTGCCCCGCCCAAGGGAACTGCACCCGTTTCAGGAAATCCGTGGCGTGCATCATGCGCCCGCCACCGCCGGGGACCTGCTATTCCATGTCCGTGCAACACGCATGGACCTTTGCTTTGAACTTGCGACAGCAATCGTCAGTAGGCTGGATGGTGCCGCAGGTGTTGTGGATGAGGTGCATGGCTTCAAATATTTCGATGAGCGTGACCTGCTTGGCTTTGTCGATGGAACAGAGAATCCTACGGGGCAGGCAGCGCTTGAATCCACGCTGATTGGTGATGAGGACCCTGAATTCGCTGGTGGTAGTTATGTGATTGTCCAGAAATACCTGCATGATCTGAAAAAATGGGATGCCATTCCCACAGAGGTTCAGGAACATATCATTGGTCGTCGAAAGGTGTCGGATATCGAACTGCCCGATGCGGCCAAACCCAGCTATGCCCACAATGTCCTCACCAATATCGAGGAAAACGGGCAGCAGCTTCAGATCGTGCGTGACAACATGCCTTTTGGCGAAGTTGGCAAGGGAGAGTTTGGCACTTACTTCATCGGTTATGCGTGTTCGCCCGCACGGACAGAGCAGATGCTGCAAAACATGTTCATCGGAAAACCACCGGGTAATTATGACAGGTTGCTTGATGTCAGTACGGCGGTGACAGGAACCCTGTTCTTCATCCCGACCGGCGATTTCCTCGACAATGCGCCAAATATCCCGGCAGACAATATATCTGCCGCCTCTCCTGCCACTCCTCCCCTTACGGAGCCAAGGCCCGGCTCTCTTGGTATCGGATCATTAAAATAAGGAATTCCTGACATGAATAATCTTCATCGGCACCTTGCCCCCATCTCCAGCAGCGCATGGGCACAGATTGAGGAAGAGGCAGCCCGCACTATCCGGCGGCATCTGGCAGGACGTCGCATTGTTGATACGTCAGAGCCGAAAGGCGAGGCTTTCTCTGGCGTCGGGACGGGGCGCGCGCGTCAGATCACCTCCCCTGGCGAGGGTATAGAAGTCACGCAGCGTGAAGTCCTGCCACTGGTAGAATTGCGCGTCCCCTTTACCCTGTCACGCGCTGAAATTGATGCCGTGGAGCGCGGCTCTCTTGATTCCGACTGGCAGCCGGTCAAGGACGCCGCACGCAAAATCGCGTTCGCTGAAGACCGCGCCATTTTCGATGGATATGCCGCCGCCGCAATGCAGGGCATCCGTCAAAGCACGTCCAATACCCATCTCAAGCTACCGGTATCCGCAAAGGATTATCCCCGTGTTATTGCCGATGCCCTTGGTGCATTACGTCTGGCTGGGGTAAATGGGCCTTATTCGATTGTCCTTGGCACAAAAGCCTATGAAGTCATCAGTAGCGGCGACGACGAGGGCTATCCTGTCCGCAAGCATATTGAAAGCCTGATTGATGGGAAATTGATCTGGGCCCCAGCTATCGAGGGGGCTTTTGTGGTCTCTACACGTGGCGGTGATCTGGCCCTTGATATCGGACAGGATTTTTCAATCGGTTATCTGGCGCATACGGCGCAGACAGTTGACCTCTACCTGCAGGAAAGCTTTGTGTTCCGTGCACTTACCAGTGAGGCAACTGTCGTCCTTGACCCCACCACCAATGAGACAGACCTGGCAAAAGAACCTGCCTGATTTCTGCGGCAGCATGATATTACGTCTGTCAGGCACAGGTTCGTAAACCTGACAGACAGGCCAGAACCATGGATAAAGGACATAAAGATGGACAATCCACTTCAAGATTCCCCGCAAAAGGAAGCCCGGATCCTCGCCAAGGCAAAGGAACTGTGGATTGCTGATGGCAAGCCCGGATGTGGGCCCGAAGCCTATAGGGAAAACGCCTCTGAACTGATCGGGATGGAAAATAACCCTGATGCAGGACAGATTCCGGTGGCCTCTTCCGTCCCGCTTGATGCCAATGGACAGCCGATAGAGCCGGCATGGATAGAAGAAAACCTGGGTAATCCCGGGGGAAGCATGAATAAACTTGATGACAAACAGGAAGTCCCATTTGCGACGCGCAAAGAAGAGAAAGACGCCCTGAACAATTAATATTATTTCCCAAATGTGAGGGCATCGGAGAATTCCAGAAATTATAGAGCAATAAAAATTCTGACGCCGCCTTTTTAACAGGCGGCGTTTTTAGATTCATACAGTTCTAATTATAGAAGTGAGTGTTTAAAAATTTTAACTCCAGCATTATGTCTGGTTTATTTTTAAAAATTCAAACTCCATGAATTTCAAAAGATACGTGAATATATCCATATATTATTGTAATATTATCAGGAATGATTTTTATTTTGCAAACGCACGTTTCAGCGCGGAAAAATATGAATTTTTGAATATTTTACTCAATGGTGCTTCCGGAATAAAAACGTCAAACACATGATAGGCACCAGGAATGACACAAACTTCCGTTGGGACACCTACTGCCATAAGGCGTTTTGCATATTCAAGATCTTCGTCAAGGAACAGGTCCAGAGATCCAACACCAATATACGCTGGTGGCAGGCCATGCAGATCTGCCGCACGGAATGCCGCAGCATATTCCGAAACACCGGCACTACCTGGTGCCTGACCCAGATAGGCATTCCAGGCATAATGGTTGGCAGAACGAGTCCAGATATATTTACCCAGTTCAGGGGATGACATGACAGTCGTACCCGTCCGGTCATCAAGCATCGGATAAATCAACAACTGAAAACACACAGGCACCTCAGCACGATCCCGTGCCATCAGGGCAAGGCATGCCGTCAGCCCCCCACCCGCGCTGTCTCCCCCGATCGCGATGCGCGCCCGATCAACCGACAGTTTGTCAGCATTTGCATGCGTCCATTTTAATACAGCATAACAGTCTTCTATGGCAGCAGGATACGGTGCTTCAGGGGCAAGGCGATAGTCCACGGAAACAATGACAATACCCAGTTCATTTACAAGGTTCCGGCATCGCGCATCATCCACTTCGGGCGTGCCGCTGACGATACCGCCACTGTGAATATAAACCAGCACGGGGATATTTTCGTCCCTTTCCCGTGGGGTATAGATAACCACGGGAACCTGTGGTGCCCCCACAGGTCCAGGCACAGTGCGCGTTTCAACATCTACATCCGTATATGAAGGCACCTCGACCGTACGGATGGCGGCAATGAATGCCTCTCTTGTCTGCGAAAGGGTCTGGTCACACAGCCCGTCAAACGACGGCAGAACTTTCAGGGCAGCACGGAATTCAGGGGCGACGGGATTGTGGGGCATGGGGATTTTCCTCCGTTATCTATCGCTACGATAAAACGCACTTCCCACACCGACATCATCACAAGCCACTGATTGAACAGAAGTTGTTTATGTATTTTTCCGCCATGACAGCGACATACAGAAATAGCGGCTTCCACATTTCAGAAGCCGCTATTCATCAATTTCCCCGTATGGAAATGGGGTATACTACATGACGCAGTGCCCTACTTCAGGACTTTTGCGTGGATGCGGCATAAATCTGGTTGATAGCCGTTGAAAGAGCCGCATCGAACTGTGCGTCTGTCATGGTATAGCGCAATTCCTCAAGCAACGCGCGGGAGAAGCTTGCAATCATGCCATGGTTTTCCGCCAAACGCTGACAGGCTTCATCGCGTGAGTATCCACCGGACAGGGCCACAACACGCTGCACACGGGGATGTTTCACCAGATCAAGGTAAAGGTCGGGTTTTTCCGGAATTGAAACCTTGATCATGACCTGATAATCGCCCGGCAGGGCATCAAGACCACGATGTAGTTCATTATGCAACAGTGTTTCGGCCCCAGCCTTATCCGGGCTCTTGATCAGGACTTCGGGCTCTAGAATGGGAACAAGCCCTCGTTCCGCGATTTGCTGCGCCAAGGCAAACTGTTGTTTCACAATCGCCTCCACCCCGCGGCGTTCGGCAAGGTGAATGACAGAACGGGCTTTGGTGCCGTATATGCCCTTCTTTGTTGCTTGCTCAAGGAGTGCGTCAAGATCCGGGATCGGCTTCATCAACTGCACGCCGCCGGCTTCGGCTTCCAGCCCCTTGTCCACCTTCAGAAATGGCACGACACCGCGGTCCTTCCACAAGAAGGCCGGAACCGGTGTATCCTTTACCAACCCATTCATTGTCTGTTCAAAGAGAATGGCAGCAAGGATTTTTTTTCCCGTGAAAGACGGAGCCGTCACGACCCTGACCCGCATTTCATGCATGAGGGCAAACATTTGGGCGTCAGTGCTATAGGCGCTGTCGGCAATGCCATAATGGCGTAACGCACCCGGCGTGGAGCCGCCGCTCTGGTCCAGGGCCGCGATGAAACCCGCATTTTCAGACATGTTTTTACGCATCTGGGCGATTGACATAGCTATCTGTACCTCCTGTTTTCAATATTCATATACCATCGGGATGATATTTTGAATGTCATATATAATTGTCTTCCTGTCCGCATCTTTCAGTCCCAGAGATGCGATTACAACTTGGCCTCTTTCCCATATCCCCAAAATACCCTGTCCAGCATAAACCACAGACGGGACCGCCTTTCCGGGTCGGTCCTGTCTTTCAAATCAGTCCATAGCGTTCCAATAAATCGCCAATTTCTGTTCCTGTGACCAGATGGCGTACCACACCCGATGCCGGGACTTTTCTGCCATCGCGCAATTCCGCTGCCGCCTGAAGCAGCATGCGCACATCATAAATGCTACTAAAAACTTCCGGTACGGCACGATCAATATCGAGGAGCGTATAAACCGCCTCCATCGCGGTACGAACAGAATATTCCGTGGTAAATACAGTATCACGTGGTGTTTCTGCAAACTGTCCCAAAAAGGCAAGGTTGACACTGCCTTGTGGCACCACCTGCGGTCGATCCCCACTGGAACGCGGCATAAACTGCGCCGTAATGAATGGCATCATGCATGGACGTGTCAGGGCGCCTGTTGCCGCCATGTCATCAATCTCTTCATCCGGCACGCCCATGTGAAACAGCCATTCGCGGGTAATCTCCTCCCCCGTGCATTTCTGCATCGGCTTCTTTACGTAATTCCCAGGTACATCGCTGAACAGGCCATAAAGCCACGCCACCATCTGCCCTTCTGGCTGGCCTTTGAAATGTGGCTGGCGGCTGACGACCCAGCTCATAAGCCATGCGGAATCTGCGATGGTAACTGGCCCCCCTGTCACGGTGCGACCGGAAAAAGGGTCACGACCCGTGATTTTGTACACAAGGGCAGGAATACGCGCATCCAGCGTCGTAACGGTTGCGGACTCCCACCGGGATTTCATGGTATCTCCACAAAATACGTCTGGCCGACCAAATGCCGGATCCTGTTGCGCGATATTACGCCATAGCTGCCATGTCCCGCCTTGTGCAATGGTCACATCCACCGGTGCAGGCGTATGATGATCACCCCAGCGGGAATTTTCCACCATCGACCCATTGGTAACGAAAACAAGGTCTCCACCACCAAGATCGGTGCCCCCTGCCTGCCCTTTCTCCAGCCATTCGATACGGGTTGCGGCCTTCGCTTCCCCCGATATATCAACCTGCACATTGGTTACACACACATCGTGTCGGAATACGACACCCTGTCCAGCAAGCCACGTAGCAAGCGGTCGACTGAGGGACTCCTGCTGATTGAAACGGGTAAATTTCAGCGTATGCAGATCCTTGAGGCCAAGGATCTGATGGACAAAACGCCCAAGATAACGCTTCATTTCTATTGCGCTATGCCATGTTTCGAATGCGAACATGGAACGCCAGAATAACCAGAAGTTCGATTTCATGAACTCTTCTGACAGAACATCTTCAATTGTTCTATCCGCCAGCTTTTCTTCATCCGTCAGGATCAGTGAGATAATTTCCCGTCGCGCCCCACCTGTCAGTTTCAGGCTACCCCGATCAGTCAGGGGTTGGCCACGCCCACACATGGCCCGTATTGGGCTACTGCTTGGGTCCGTCCGATTCAAACGATGGAATTCATCCAGTACGGACGCCCCGGCAACCTCCAGAGAAGGAATGGACCGGTACAGATCCCACAGGCACTGAAACTGTTCCTCCATTTCCCGACCGCCGCGAATAAGCCAACCGGTCTGTGCATTGCCTGCACCATCAAGCGCGCCGCCATCAGCATCTGAAGATTCCAATATGGTGATACGTGACGGGGGCATCTGCGCATCACGAACCAGAAAGGCTGCTGCTGCCATCCCCCCAAGGCCACTACCCACAATCCATGCGGAACGTGTCTCGATCCCGGCAGGTTTTTCTGGCCTTACAAAGGCTTCATAATTGCTGTGGGCGTATCTCATGGGATATTATGCCTCTGTTGGGGCCATTGCATGGCCCATCCATTTCAAACCCTTTATAGCCATAGCGTGCTTCTTTAGCTTCGCCTGTCGTTGATATAAATCAATTGTGCAGGGTCAAACGATGCATATCATATGTTTTGATAATACAGGGATCACAAAAGAAATTTCCTGTACAATTTACTTGATTTATAATAATATTTTATATGCGAATATTTATAAAATCATTAATGACTATTCTTTTTTATGAGACAGTGACATCTTATCCAGACATGTTGGGCAAAAGCATCCCGATGGCGCATCTATGGGTACAGGCAGGACAGGCAAACGTTCCATGCACCAGCATGCCCCATTTGGTTGACAGGAAAATTCGGCCCCACAGGTTTCACATTTTGCCATGATAATTCTCTTCGCCTGACTGATCCGCATATTGCTATATGACATTATAGAAATATCAGGTAACGGATACCCACTTGCCTTACTGCCTGACCAAAAATAAGTTTAGCGATTTGAGTCGGTTATGATTCATGGGGTTGCGAGAACCTGATGAGATCAAGATGACCTGGACTGAAATAACCCGAGCGCAGTATCAAAGGGACGACCTGAACTATGCAAGCGACCTGCGCGATGCGCAGTGGGCACTGATTGCGCCGCTGATGTCCAGGAAGAAACGTCTGGGCAAACCACAACGTACGGATTTTGCGCCGGGTCATGGAGGCGATCCTCTATATCGTCGCGGCCATAGTACATCCTGCCGACATACAGGCTTGCGACGGCGTTCCGCTCCTAGCGGCCTAAATCAGGTCTTTGTTGCCCTGGTTTCGCCATCTGATCAGTGGTAGGGGATAGAAATTGCGTGGTGCGCTGGTTGAACTCGGTCGATGGATGATCGAGGGCGTCAAACGTAGCGATCAGGCCGAAGGCTTCGCCGTCCTGCCCAAACGCTGGATCGTGGCGCGGACTTTACATGGCTCATGACGTTGCCGTCCCCTCACGAAGGATGTCGAGGCAACAATATCGTTATCCCACGTCTGGTTGATGACCATCCATTCATATAAATTATGAAATTTTAAAATCGTATTTATGCCAATAATAATACGGCACATCCCATCATCCATGGAATGATACTTTGCAAATATTACTGAAAACATTCTGTAAATTATACATTACATTATCTGTATCTGGGACTTAAACCCTATAAATTCAACATTTTTCAGGTTTCTTTGTGCATTGGGATGAAAATATATCTGAAAATCTGGCGCCAGTACGACACCACGCATGACATGGATCTGGTAATTCGTCTCGAATATCGTTGCATGTCCCTGCACGCCGGTTGCATGATTGGGGGCAGTCCTTGCCGGCATCATGGAGAGATCAAGTATATCCGTATCCGAAACTCCCGGAGCAATCTTCACATATGTCATCACCATGCCAAAAGCATCGTACGGTCTGCTTCTAATAAAACCGCGATCTACAAATGCTACATATGTTTCGTAATTGCGCAAGGATGTACGAGGATCATTATAGATCACTCCCCCCATGACCGTCAGTCCACCTTCAGAGTTGGAATAGGGATGATGGAGAATTTTTTGATCTACTTCCAGCCATGTACTCCATGTCTGTTGGTGATTACGGGCTGTCCTTCCCGACAGGGCATAAGGTTGTCCATTTACGTCATAGTAATTATCAGGGTTGGGGGCTGAAATAAGCTGTCCACCAATCTTGTAATGTCCAGGCAATTCATGTTTGCTTCCCAATACAGGCTCCCACCCAAGTTCAATGGGGGCCAACTGACCAACAATATTCGATGAATTAAAATGAAATCCGGTCCTATGTTGGCTGTTGGCATATATTCCGCGTTCAGCGAAATAAACACCTGCCTGTATGTAGGTATAACGTGATGGACGTCCGCGGACACGAAATCCCCATTCCCCAGCGGGATAGGAGGTGATGTACTGGTTATCAATCGCAGCCTTTGGCCTTCCACAAAAACTGTTATTCTGGAAATTGCAAAAAAGAGAACTGGCGCTGAACTCGCTCATTTCCGTTAAACGTCCTCCAGCAATACTAACGCGCCCCCCAAGCAGGTTTTCTTCTCCATAAGCCGTAACCAGGTGGACGACGACATTACCTCCGCCCCCATATATTTCCGACGAATGCGCCAGCCAGTCTCCCATCATGCGATTGGCCGTTGTGCCATACCTGCTGGTAAAAAGCGTATGCGTGGCAAAGCCCTTTAGACCCAGTATCTTATCCCAGTTAATATGCAGGGCAGTATTGACCTGACCTGCATTACTTGATCCCTGCCGGTAATTCGGATGACCGGCTGTAGGGGCGGAAAGAGCATCTGTATATTCATTGGTATTGTCCATGGTCAGGGCAACCCCCCGCGACCGTAGCCATGACGTCATGCCAAACGGGTTGGTAAACAGGGCTTCTGGCCGTGAAAAGGGGGGGACTACAGGCTTGCTGGAGGGATTGGCCATCAGCGGTGTCGCGACACGCAATCTGGCATCACTGTTTGAATTGTCCTGAAAAGTCTGCGCCAGCGCCTGTACTGATGATATAGTGACGAGAGCACCGAATATCAGGGTCGTTTTGACAAAAGACCATCCATGACAACATGTGTTTTTACGCATTGCAAAAAATGCAATCATCCATCTGGCCCCGATATAATTTTACTTGGTCACTATCAGAATACACAATGAGAAAAATAAGTTCCTGGTCATATACCTGCTCTGACAGGTCATAATCCCAGAAACATTTTCTTTCTGATATTTGTTATTTCTTCAGAAAACCCTGAAAAAATCTGACTCACACAAAATCTGCTGAGTCCGTTACCAAAATTCCCGATAGGATGTCGCCTGTATAAACAGGCGACATCTAGGGAATATTATTACTCTCATTAATAATCTATTTTAAGCAGCCGCTGTTTCTCGCGTTGAGAATCATACGGTCGCAAAGCCGTTACAATCAGATAACGGCCGTCAGCAATGCCTGCCCTGCAAAATGAGCTGCAAGGTTGCGCACGACCAGATTACCCATTTCCAGACGCGTCTCCACCGTAGCGCTTGCGCGATGGGGCTGCAGCACGGTGCGATTGGAATGCATCAGGGCAGTTGGCACATTGGGTTCATGTTCGAACACATCAAGGGCTGCGCCCCCCAATGTTCCTTCTTCCAACGCCTGCACCAATGCCTGCTCGTCCACGACTGAACCACGGGCGACATTCACAACGACCCCATGCGTTCCTACCGCGTCAAGAATATCGCGATTCACCAGATGCCGCGACCCGGGCCCACCGGATGCAGCAATCACAAGGATCTCACTCTCCAGCGCCAATGCCTTCAGGTCAGGAACAAAATGATATTCATCCAGCCCGAAATCCTTCAGGTCGGTGTAGGATATGGGCATTGAGAAAGCTTGGGCGCGCCGGGCAATCGCTCGACCGACCTGCCCCATTCCGATAATGCCCAGCTTTTTTCCTGTGACCTTATGACCAAGGGCCGGTGCGGGTGAATGACCCCACGCACCATCACGCACATACCGATCACTTTCTGGCAATCCACGCAGCAGGGACAGAATCAGACCCAGCGCCATGTCTGCCACATCATCGGTCAGGACACCTGGCGTCGTCGTGACATGAATATGCCGCCGCCGGGCTTCCTTCAGGTCCACGGCATCGGTGCCAATACCATTTATGGCAATGATTTCAAGTGCGGGCAGGCTGTTCATGATCGGCGCGGGCACACCTGTCGCCCCGCCCGTTGCAATCGCACGTATGTTGGGGGCAATCGCCTCCAATTGCTCCACAGAGGTAAAGCGATGAACGGTATAAGCCGCATCAAGCTGCTTTTCAACTTCAGGCATCATCGGTTCAATTAACAGGATTTCAGGCTTCATGATGTATTGTCTCCTGTTTCAGGCAAGAATGGTATGTACGGACCCAATGGCAGGGAAGCTTGCGCTGACCCTCGCACCATGATCCACAAAGATAGTCCCGGTGGTGGAACCAGTTGTAACGATACTTCCCGCATCAATACCCAGATTGCGGCGCGAGGCGTGGTTGGCAAGCCATACCAGAAGACGAAGCGGGTCACCGGCGGAGTTTCCCCCCACATGCTCGGCAACAGTCTCGTCATTGATGCTAAGGCGCACATGCTCCACGACAGGGTTATATTTTCGCCACTCGGCGACCCCTGGCCCAACGATCAGTGCGCCATGACTCTGCTGGTCGGCAGTGTGCAGAAATTTATGCTGTGATCCCGGTGTTTCGAAACGTGTGTCCAGAATCTCGATAACAGGATGGATAGTACCGATCCTGTCCATGACCTCATCACGTGTCCAATCCCGCTCACGCGGGGGCAGAGCCTGGGCAAAGCGATAGGCTATTTCCGCCTCAACGCCCAGATGGCGACACAGTCCATGCGGGACTGTCGCACCATCGTTGAAGAGAGTTGATGCATGGATGGGGGCACAGAACGGTTCAGATGATGGCGTCTGCGCCCCGACCTTCCACCCCACAATCGGCCCAAGATGCTGCGCAACCTCGTCCTGGATACGATAGGCATCTTCAATCGACAAAGGCACAAGATTATCATCCACATGTGCCGGTGGTGGTGTTTTGCCATTTCGCACCGATAACAGCAGATGTACCACGTCGGTCGAGACAACATCAGTCATTGTTACATTTCCGTCTAATCATAAAAATTTACAGAATATCGTTCTGCTCAAGCAGGTCGCGGTTGCGGCATTCCGGAATAAAGAACGTGGTTGCAATTGTGGTCATCGAAAGAAGGACGACATATCCAGCGATCGGCAGCCATGCCATCTGTCCGGGATGAACCGCATCGGGATGGAATGCCGCGACCCAGCGAATGATGAATGACCCCACCAAAGGCGTCACGCCACCGGCTATTACGGCCGATACTTCGCGTGACATGGATACCGCCATGTAGCGATGACGTGCGCCGAACATTTCCGGCAGCATCGCCGCCTGTGTCCCAAACATGCCCCATGTCGTTATCCCCAGTCCCATCGACAGCGCAAGCACGGCCAGCAGCGGGCGACCCGTGCTGAAAGCATACCATACGGGAAACGCAGTGACGCCCTGCAGGATCGCAAAACTGCGATAGACTTTTATGCGTCCGAACCGATCGCTCAGCAACCCGGCGATGGGCACGGTAAATCCGCCCACCACGGCAGCCGTTATCAGGGCCGACGTGCCCCACAGGCCCGGCAGGCCCATCGTATTGACAATATAGCTGATCGCCAGCACCTGATAGATGGATGAGCCGCCATTTTCCGCCATCCTGACGCCAATCCCCGCAATGATGGTCCGCCATGAGGTACGGATGACCACAGCCAGGGCTTCATGCTCTTCTTGCGTCTTACGCTGGATTTTCTCGAACGTCGGCGATTCCTTCAGCTTGAGACGCATGTAGAGGGCAACCACCAGGATCACGGCGCTGACCAGGAACGGAACACGCCAGACCCATGAATGCGTAATGTCCGTCACGCCAAACAACAGGCCGCAATAGACAATGGCGGCAATGATGGTGCCGATCTGGATGCCAAGGAACGGCAGCGAGGCATAGAATCCACGATGTCCTGCCGGGGCATATTCCGTCATCATCACGGCCGCGCCTGCCTGCTCTGCCCCGGCGCCAAGTCCCTGCAGCACCCGCGCTGTGACCAGCAGGACAGGGGCCCATACCCCTATTGTCTGGTACGTGGGGATCAGGCCGATGCCCGTGCTTGCAAGACCCATCAGCGTCACCGTGATGAGCAGGACTTTCTTGCGCCCGATAGTATCACCCAACGTGCCAAAAATAATGCCACCGACAGGCCTTACGGCAAACCCGACGAAATAGGTTGCAAAGCTGGCGATGAGGCTCGTCACAGGGGAAACCGACGGAAAGAAGAGCGGTCCGAACACCAGTGCGGATGCAAGGCTGTAGAGCGCGAAATCGTAATATTCGAGCGCACTGCCCAGCGAGCACGTCCATGCCGCACGTCGAAGTTCGCTTACGCTCAGGGCCATTCGTGTTGCGCCCGCGCCCCGTATTATCCGACCGTCCGCACCGACGGCCCCGAATGCTGCCTGTGTCATGGAATGTCCACTTCGATCTGACGGCCCGTCAGGGCCGATTCACGAATGGCCAGCGCTATGGCAAGCGCGGCTAGTCCATCTTCGCCAGTGGCGGCAGGCTGTCCCCTGCCCCGCACCGCACCGCTGAAGGTGGCAAGTGCATAGTGATAGAGATTGTGGTGATGGATGGGTATTTCACGCTCCCCATCGGCATTACGGATAAACAGCCGACCCGCAGGCCGTTGGCTCATGCAATCGCGACCGACAAGGACACCATCGCTGCCATAAAATTCCACGCCGCCTTCTGAAAATGGCACGGTATAGGATCCATGGATCTGCACCAGCACGTCACCGGGAAAACGCATAATGACCATGATGCCATCTTCCACCCCGTCATGAGCCAAACGACCGCTTTGCGTCATGGCCATGACGTGGGTCGGGTTGCTGCCGATCAAGAAGCGGAGCGTGTCAATATCATGGATCGTGCTGTCAAGGATCAGCCCGCCACCACCCGCATCATTGATCCGCCATCCATGCAGGGCCTGGGCCAGGAAATTGGCGTGGAACACACGTACGGCGTTAAGCCGCCCGATGGCACCTTCCGCCAGAAGCCGACGCAGTTCCTGGTGCATGGCGTTGCAGCGCAGGTGATGATTGATCCCCAGCACCACCCCTGCCGTACGACACGCGGCAATCATGTCATGCGCGTCGGTGACACGAAGGGCGAGCGGCTTCTCGCAGAGCACGTGTTTACCTGCCGCCGCAGCAGCCATGGTCTGCGCATGGTGAAACTGATTGGCAGTGCTGATATAAACGGCATTCACCCTGTCATCGGCAAGGATTGCGCCAATATCTGTCACATGTGCAGGAATGGCGTTTTCATTTGCGAACTTCGCCCCACGTTCTTCACTGGAACTCAGGACGGTTACAATGCTGCTGTCATTCTGTACACGAATGGCATCCACAATCCATTGCCTGGCGACGTTACTTGCGCCGATCAGGGCCCAGCCGATATGTTCATTCATTGAATAGCCACGGGCATCACGTGCCCTCCCCGTCTCTGGCACGGCTTCGTGCAGGTCTGTATTATTTTTATATTCAGTTTGGGAATGTTACGTATGTAACGATGGTTTTTATTAACCTGTTGGTGGAAGTTCTGATTTTGGCAATCATGAACTTTAACGCCACCCTGACAGGCAGGTTTTCCAACGATAAAAACAATATCGTGAAAAAAGGATCAGGTTTCTGGCCCTACACCCGATCCTTCGTCGCCCTGCCTGTCTTTTTGCGCAAGTGGGAATACTTGTCTCAGCTCGGCAGGGTCATCAGCGCCTCCGTCGTGGTTATGATGGTACCACCATGCGCCAGAAGTCCCACCAGAAGGGGCGTCTGTCCCGCATTCCACGCCATGCTGAGCAGGCCAGAGGGAACATCGGCGTCGGTGTATGGATATGCCATTTCCATGGCATCGGACGCCATGCGCCTGTAATCCCCCACCGTATGGGTTACAGCGCAGGCACCATTGCGACCACCAGAGGAATAGAGCACGAATAACGGATCGTCGCGGTACATGGCTTCGGGCGGGAAATCAGGTTCATACCAGTCCACCATGGCATCATAATAATGGTCACGACCTGCCGTCATCGTAATTTCCGCACCGTTGATGGCAGTAACCAGAACCAGATGCACCCGCGCCCGCGTCCCCGCAATTTCCAGCGCACCATCCAACGTAGCCTTCAGCGGAACGGGACCGGACGCGCCACCAATACCATCCCCCGTCAGGACGGCAACCGCGCCACATTCCATCAGACGTTCCGCCATTGAATGTGCATCAAGTTCCGTGTCCAGCACGACATGCACCGCACCAATACGGGCACAGGCCAGCAGCGCCACGATGCTTTCAACCATAAGGGGCAGGTGAATTGCGACCCTGTCACCACGCTGCACGCCCTGATCCTTCAGCGCATTCGCAAGGCGGCAGACACGTTCGTGCAGTTCGCGATAACATACCGCCTCCGCGCCTGCATTGGTGCGGATAATCACGGCCGCCCGGTCTGGACAATCACCCAGGTGGCGGTCAACACACAGGGCGGACACATTCAATGCCCTGCGACCATGATCAGGCTGCGGGCGGAAACGATGCTTTCCAGCCGTAGGGGGCTGTTGCGGGAGGGCCGCCCCCGTACGGGGAACTGACCGAAGGGCGGAATTTTCATAATTCATGCTGATCATGGTCCTGTTCCTTAATCCATCGGGTTGCGCCCGCATCCACCGCCCAGGAAACCGCGACGAATAGACCGGCGGGAAAGATTGCGTACGAAGTGCATCACAACAGGCAAAAGCAGGGATGCAGTATGGCATGCAGCCTGCCGGACATTGCACAAACGATGTTTCATGTCCGGCAGGCCGTGCCAGAAAGCACAATCCGCACGTTATGTTTTGCGGAACATGTTTATTTTATAATTGTTTTTGTTCCGTCATGGCGCTTCATGTTTTCTGCTCTTGTTTTTTTTGTTACCCAGACTTTGGCAAATCCTGATTGTGGACGAAAGATGTTTTGCCGTTTAAAGGGGCGAATGCCGCGCCGCGAATTGCAAAGATTGCGAAGATGAAAAAAGCCGCCACCAAAACCTTTACCGGATCACGTATCCGTCATCAGCGACACCGCGTCGGAATGACACAAAGCGCACTGGCGCAGCGACTGGGTATTTCCGCCAGTTACCTGAACCAGATTGAACATGATACACGACCGCTTCCCATTACATTGCTTGGCGCGCTGTGCACTCTCTTCTCCGTTGGTGCGGATTATTTCAGTGATACCGAAGAAACCCGCGGTATACAGGCCGTGCGGGAAATTCTGGCTGATCCCGTATTCGACATGGATGCCATACGGCTTGACAGTATTCACGCCGCCATGCGTGTGGCCCCAGACCTGTGTGCGCAGTTCGTGCGGCTTTATCGCGCCTATCTCCTGCGGCAAGAACATGCCGAAGCGGCACTGATCGGGGGAGGATCTGCATCATCACGCGCAATGCAGCATGACGGCCCCGATCGGGTTGAACCTTATGAAGCCGTGAATGACTGGGTTCAGGCGCAACGTAACTATTTTGACGAGATTGATCGCTGTGCGGAACAGCAATTCGAGATGATGCGCCTTGATGAAGGCAGTCCTGGTGAGCAGCTTGCCCGCTACCTGCTTGACCGCCATGGCATCCGTACCGAAATCGACCTCAACCTGAGCCAGAAGGGCCTGATGTGGCACATCGACCGTCGCCAGCGCATCCTGTTCCTGTCACGCCTTGCCCCTTCGGAAAGTAGCACGTTCTGGATGGCACAGGCATTGGGCCAGATCGAACATCAAAGCCTGTTCGCACGCGTAGTCCGCCGTTCACGCCTGAAGGAAAGTGAGGCGCGTGGATTGGCACGCGTGTACCTTACCAACTATTTCGCGGGCGCATTGCTTCTGCCTTATGAGCGGTTTCGTGTTACGGCACATGAAGTGCGCCATGACCTGGAACTGCTGCAACGCCATTTCGGTGTCAGTTTCGAGCAGGCCTGCCACCGGCTGAGCACCATGCAACGCCCAGGGCATGAGGGGATCCCCTTTTATTTCCTGAAGACGGATATCGCGGGAAACATTCTCAAAAGTTTCAGCGCGAACCGCTTTACACAGTCCCGCTTTGGCGGTCCGTGTCCATTATGGAACATTTTCCGCGCCTTCAGCACACCCCAGCAGGTGCAGGTCCAGCTATCCCAGACGACCGACGGCGCGGTCTATCTCAATATCGCGCGGACGGTCGGGCGCAACAGCATCTCTTATCTTGACCGGCCACGCCTGACAGCTGTGGTCCTTGGCTGCTCCATCACCGATGCGCCCCAGATCGTCTATTCTGCGGGGCTGGACCTGAAAGATCCGCGCATGATCATTCCCATTGGTCCTGGCTGTCGCGCATGCACCCGCGAACACTGCCATCATCGTGCCCTGCCGATGATGGGTCATCGTGTTGATGTCGATAACGAAGGACGTGGCATCGCACCATATCGCACTGCATTATAGGCAACCTGTGATGGAGCATGATGGAAACCTGCCTGCATGGCTGCGTTCATGACACGCGGCGCGTGCGTCATGCACCTGATGGTGTAAATATGCCATCAGTATGCTGCATTTTGTCAAATGCGGGCGATGTCATGGACATGTATCCTTTCGACGACGACAAAACCTTCCCCAGCATGACCGAATCACTGGTCATTCATGCCGCACATGACCTGCGGCTGGAGCCGGTTCCCCTGCCCCAACCCGCACCCGATGAGGTCTGGGTGGACATGGCATGGGGTGGCATATGCGGTTCTGACCTGCATTACCTTGCCCATGGCGGCGTTGGGGCATCGGTATTACACGGCCCCATGGTTCTGGGACATGAGGTCAGCGGCATTATTGCGCGTATAGGAAGCGAGGTCAGGGGATTTGCGCCAGGCGATGCGGTGGCGATTCATCCCGCCCGTCCCTGTGGCACCTGTCCCGAATGCATGGCGAGGCGACGCAACCTGTGCCGCAACGCACGTTTTCTGGGGAGTGCAGCGCGTGATCCCCACACCGATGGCGGCTTTCGTCGCACGATGGTGCTGGCAGCAACGCAACTGCGTCACCTGCCACCAGGACTGGATACATGCCGTGCCTGCCTTGCGGAACCCCTGTCCGTCGCGTTACATGCGGTTGCACGCGCGGGTGACGTCCGGGGACGCACCGTAATGGTACAGGGGGCTGGACCGATTGGGCTGCTACTGGTGGCCGCCCTTGCCCATCATGGGGCCGGACATATTGTCGTCACCGATCTGGTGGATTTTCCCCTGCAACGCGCGCGACTGCTTGGGGCCGATGCATGTTACAATACCAGCAATGTCGAGGTTAGAGACGAATTCGACATCCTGTTCGAAGCTACTGGCGTGCCGGCAGCCCTGTCACATGCGATTACCCACACACGGCGCGGCGGCATACTGGTGCAGGTTGGTATGTTCCCGCCGGGTGATATTGCAGCGCCGATGGCCCTGATTATCAACAGGGAAATAGATGTCCGTGGCACCTTTCGATTTGATGTGGAATTCGATGCTGCCCTTGCCCTGCTGTCCGAAAAACCGGAAATTGCCGATATCCTCGTGACGCAGAAATTCCCGTTAAGTGATTTTTCCTCAGCTTTTGCCCTTGCCCCGGATCGCAGGCAGGCTGCAAAAATATTACTTTCACTGCAAGACGAGTAAATCTCCTGCTTTGATTACGATCAGGCGCAGAGAATTCAAAGAATATCCAACCAGGAAAATATTGAAGAATCTTAAAGTATCCTTTGTGGTCAAGCTCATTTTGGCGTTCAAAGCCGCTTGACCCCAACGGATACGCTTGGAGACTGTTTGAAAAGATAAGTCCGATAAAATCTTGAGATAATAAAAGTTTTTGGTGAATCTTTTTCAAAAATCTTCGAAATCCCCCCCTTTTTCGATCAAAAGGCAACTCCAGAAATATTTTTCTATTTTTTATAAAAGGTTTGTTTTCAAACATCCCCTTATGTCCGATGGGTTTAAAATCTCTTTGAATGCCGCAATCCTTGAATTCATAAAAATACGATATTTCGTGAATATTTATAAAATACCTACAATTTTATACTAAGTATTTACCTCATACTGATGACGTAAGACCACCGTCGACCATCAGAATATGTCCATTTACGAAACTTGATGCCTCTGAGGAAAGAAACACTGCCGCCCCGACAAGTTCATCCACCCGTCCCCACCGCCCCGCAGGGGTACGCTGACATAACCATTTCGTAAAATCCTTATCAGCAACAAGATTTTCATTCATTTCGGTCTGAAAATACCCAGGCGCCAGCCCATTGACCTGCAACCCGTGCCGCGCCCAATCTGTGGCCATTCCCTTAGTCAGGTTCTTTACCGCCCCCTTGGTTGCCGTATATGGCGCGATCCCAGGACGTGCGAGTTCACTTTGGACTGAGCAGATATTGACGATCTTACCCTGCTTGCGCGGCAACATATGTTGCGCCACGGCCTGCCCTACGAAAAAGACCGCATTGAGATTGGTCGCAATCAGCGCATCCCAATCCTTACGGCTGAACTGTTCCAGCGGTGCGCGACGCTGGATTCCAGCATTATTGATCAGGATATCAATGGGACCATGATCACGTTCGATCGCCTCAACACCGGCGATGACGGTATCTTGGTCCGTCACATCGAACCGGGCTGTAACAGCCTCAATCCCGTCCCCATCCAACACCATGCGCGCTGCCTCCAACGGTTCACGCGTGCGACCATTCAACACGATTTTCGCACCGTATTGCCCAAGCCCCCGGGCCAGTGCCAGCCCGATACCACGCGAAGCGCCGGTAACAAGCGCCCGTTTGCCCGCAAGTGAGAAAAGCGTATTATCCCGCATGGTAATTCCTGCTTTCATTATTAAGGTCTCACTACCCTAACAGGATTATCGGTCCTGTGCTGCACACGTCTATGCGCGTGGCACCGGATTTTGTCCTGCATGGCAGCTATCCTGGGGAAAGTTTTTTCGATCCGCTTTCATTCAAATAGATCTTTTTCAAAAAATCTACCATACCGTGTACTGTCCCCTCCCCCACAGGCATTCCCTTATCTTGTGATGCACACGCTTGACACCAGCATACAATGCCCTGTCGCAACCCGACACAGGTACTATGGTCTTCTTGCCACCGCAGACCTAAACGGATACCCCTCTCTCGATTTTCAAACCGATCCGGGGAATGCATTCATTGCTATTGGAAAAGCTGCCGTGACAGACCGCCACCATTCCCCTTCCCTGGTTGGCACGGATGACATGACCATCCTGCGTGAAGCCGCCCTGCTGGGGTAGGAATTGTGCAGTTTCCCATCATGATGATCTGACGCGATATAGAGACCTGGCATCTGGCACCAGTTCTGCCCAACTGGAGCCCAACAGCGGGGATCATTCATGCCGTATTCCCCACATGCCACGGGCGATTGCCTGCCGTGCAAACTCTGCTCGCTTTCCTTACGCATGAGTGCGCTGCCCAGCGGAACCGGGCAAACAAAACTTTTGCCAAGTAGTTTATGGTTGGAGGATAAAAGGTCGTTTGGAAATACCGCTGTCAAAAAAACAATAAAATTTTTGATGAATATCTTTATTTTATATTGATTTTTAACAACCACAATTTTTTAATTCCTGTAAAAATCATTCCAAAAACTGGTATAGAATTTACACGTCATTCTTCAATAAGGAATGGAATAATTTATGGAAACACATCATTTCCGGATTTAGCCTGTTCTGATGCAAGCAAGGATATATGATCGGGGGGCTTTGCACGTTGCCTGCAAATCCTGTTCATATGCTATCCTCAAGAGGTCTCAACCATGCCCAAGGTTCTTGTGCTTTATTATTCATCCTATGGTCACATTGAAACAATGGCCAATGCAGTGGCAGACGGTGTCCGCTCTGCAGGGTTAGAAGCCAATGTAAAGCGGGTTCCTGAACTTGTTCCGCCAGAGGTAGCCAGTGCGCATCATTTCAAGGTTGAACAGGATGCCCCCATCGCGACGATTGATGAACTGGCGGATTACGACGCGATCATCCTCGGTGCGCCCACCCGCTTTGGTCGCCTGCCGGCACAGATGGCCAATTTTTGGGACCAGACCGGTGGCCTGTGGTTGCGTGGGGCCCTGATCGGCAAGGTAGGTGCGGTATTCACCTCCACCGCGTCCCAGCATGGTGGGCAGGAAACCACTCTTTATTCGTTGATGTCGAACCTGATCCACCATGGCATGATTATTACTGGCCTTCCCTACAGTTTCCAAGGCCAGCTCAAGCTTGATGAAGTGACCGGCGGTTCTCCTTATGGCGCCACAACGATTGCCGCAGGCGACGGCTCCCGGCAGCCAAGTGCGAATGAACGTGACGGTGCAACATTCCTTGGCCAGCATGTCGCTGAAATCACAAAAAAGCTTGCATAAACGACAGGACGCCCTCTTGCCCAGATAATGGGCCAGAGGGTTGGCGCCTTTCCTGCACAAGAGTTTTCATGCAGCCATGCTGCTGACTCAAACACATTGACTACATACAAGGTCATAAGGGCACGGATCAGTGCGGGAATAATGTTCCTGATCGACCTGAAAACAGACCGTTGCAAGCCGTGGATTCCAGAAAAATCCATGCCTTACGCGTGATTGCAATCATGTATGATTGCACACCACCGCTTGCTTCGGTTTCTGCACGCCCCCCCACCAAACTGTTGGTATTATCCAGCAGGAAATCGCCAGTTCAGATGCAAACCTAGTTGGGTGAATGATAATGACGCAGAAAACTCCCGAGTGAAGAGTCAAGAGAACCGCCTATTTTTGATATAGGGACTTTGATAAAACTTTATTTTTCTCACTGTCGGGCGATAGCATACCCCTATTTATTATATTTCATAAAATAATTCTCAGTTTTACATCCATCCATGAAACGGTCTTGTAATATTGTGGTTATATATCACCCATCATTACCTGATGATATATACCGGAAATTTTCTCTATTTTTATTTATAGTATACATATTTATTTTAAATTTCACAATGTATAAATAAAATATACAAAATAATTTTCATTTTTCCAGATCGGGGAATGAATATACTGTCCATGCATGGACTGCGGCAGCCGCCAATGCGATGACAGGAAAAAAATAGACTACAGGTTATTGATTTCCTATGACCCCCGTCAGGGAATAGACTAATTGGTCTTTATGATACCGACCAAGACCAAAAGGTTAACGTCTCCTATATTATTCTGAATTCAAAATAGTTCCTTCCATAGATAAAAAAATAATAACAATCTTGGAACCGTGCGAAAACCGCAGGTCTGTCTGTTAAAAATGGAATGAAATACGTGGTTTTTTGGCGGAATACAGTTCACGCGGTAACAATACTCATAAACTCGTGACCATTTTCACGACTTCGTTTTTTCACGTTCAGTAAAGGTGGGATTAGCCTCCGCATCACCAATACTGGAGGAACATCCATCATGTCCGCTTTCACAGTCCCCCAAACCGCCGGTGGATGGGCGACGCTTGGGCTTGCGATCATTATCACCTTACTGGGCCTGCCACTTGTTTATATGGGTGCGGAACTCGCGTTCCTTGGTGGGTCTTGGTACTACATCATTGTTGGCCTTGCCGTAACGGTGGCAGGCATTCTCATGGCCATGGGCCGGGTTGCTGGGGGTATGCTTTACCTCGCGGCGGTCGCGTTCACATGGCTGTGGGCATTGTGGGAAGTCGGTTTTGACGGCTGGGGCCTGTTGCCGCGTGTATTCGGCCCCACCCTGCTGGCTATTGGCGTATTGCTAAGCCTGCCGGTCCTGCGTCGTATACAGAACGCGCGTACCCTTACCGTGCGGGAGATTGCATGATGTCTACCCCCCCGATGCTGCGTTCCTTTCTGCTGGGCGCCACAATCATCGCAGGCATGTCCTGTACGGTCGCCCTGGCGCAGGTTCCCCCTGCCGAGCAGCCACCCGGCAAGGACAACGCCACGGTCCCGCCCACGGAACCAGCCCCCTTGGCTGATGCATTTTCCGCACCATCCCCCAACGCGCCGCAGGGGCCGGGTGTCAATGCCGCAAACATTCCAGACGGACCACCTGCCGAGCCCAGCGAAGCCACCCCGATGGTGGAACAGGTCACGGCAAATCCGGCGCATGATGACTGGCCCGGCTATGGCCGTGATGACAGGGCGACCCGTTTTTCCCCGCTTAACCAGATCACGCCACAAAATATCGGCCATCTAAAGCGTGCCTTCATCTATCACACCGGCAGCAAGCCTGGTCCGGGGCAGGTGAACAAATGGGCCGCCGAAACCACCCCCATCAAGGTGGGAGACGGGCTTTACATGTGTTCCGCACTGAATGACATGATGCGCATCGACCCGGCCACAGGCAAGGAAATCTGGCACTTCCATGCCAACGAGAAATATGAAAGCATTCCCTATACGGCGGCATGCAAGGCAGTTGTGTATTACACGTCCTCGACCGTGCCCGAAGGCGAGCATTGCCATCACCGTATCCTTGAAGCCACGCTGGATGAACGCCTGATCGAGGTAGATAGCGAGGATGGCAAAGTGTGTGAAGGGTTTGGCTGGCACGGCATGGTCAACCTGATGAAAGGCATGGGTGAGTCGGTGCCCGGTTTCGTGGCTGAAACTGCGCCGCCGCCCATCGTCAACGGTGCGATCATCACCAATCAGGAAATCCTTGACGGTCAGCGCCGCTGGGCCCCCTCTGGGGTGATCCGTGGATATGATGCCGAAACCGGGCGCTTCCTGTGGGCATGGGATGTCAATCGCCCGCATGAACATGGTGAACCAAAGGAAGGCGAACATTACAGTCGTGGCACCCCCAATTCGTGGGCAGCCATGATCGGCGACAATGCACTGGGGCTGGTTTATGTGCCCACCGGAAATTCGGCGGCCGATTATTACAGCGCCATGCGCAGCCCGGAGGAAAACAAGGTTTCCTCCGCCGTTGTCGCGATCGATGTCAAAACGGGCGAGCCACGCTGGGTGTTCCAGACTGTGCATAAAGACGTATGGGACTACGACATCGGGTCGCAGCCCACACTGATGGATTTCACCAGACCTGACGGCTCCACGGTCCCGGCATTGATCATGCCCACCAAGCGCGGACAGACCTTTGTACTCGACCGCCGTACAGGTGATCCGGTGCTGCCGGTGGAAGAACGCCCTGCGCCCTCTCCTGGCATGGTCCCGGATGATACGCGTGCCCCCACACAGCCCTGGTCGGTGGGGATGCCACGCCTTGGCTTCGCCCCGCTCAAGGAAACCGATATGTGGGGTATGTCCCCCATTGATCAGCTTTACTGCCGCCTGAAATACCGTCGTGCCCATTATGTGGGCGAATTCACGCCCCCAAGCATCGATAAGCCGTGGCTGGAATATCCAGGCTATAATGGGGGATCCGACTGGGGCAGTGTGGCATATGACGAAAAGAGCGGAATCCTGATCGCCAACTGGAACAATACACCGATGTATGACCAGTTGGTCAGCCGCAAGAAGGCCGATAAGTTGGGCCTGATGCCGGTGGACGACCCCAACTATAAACCCGGTGGCGGTGGGGCAGAGGGCGCAGGCGCCATGGCCGAAACCCCGTATGGTATCGTGGTTTCACCCTTCTGGGATGAATATACCGGCATGATGTGTAATCGGCCGCCCTATGGCATGATTACAGCCATCGACATGCACACCCAAAAAGTACTGTGGCAGCGCCCGTTGGGCAGTGCGCGTGCCAACGGACCATTTGGCCTGCCGACGCACCTGCCGCTGAATATCGGGACGCCCAACAATGGTGGACCGGTCATCACAGCCGGTGGCCTGATCTTTGTGGCGGCAACAACCGACAACATGATCCATGCCTTTGATATCCATACAGGTAAGGAAGTATGGAATGACGTCTTGCCCGGTGGTGGGCAGGCCACACCCATGACGTATGAATATAAAGGCAAGCAGTATGTTGCCATCATGGCGGGTGGGCACCACTTCATGATGACACCGGTGACGGATGACCTCGTGGTCTATGCACTGGATAATACGAACTGATCGTCTGGTCTCTTGCAGACACAGCGAAACGGGACCGCACAATGCGGTCCCGTTTTTTTACGACAGGAATATATAATTTATAAAAGATATATATTATAAGAATGTTTTTGAAATCTACACTCTGTCGGACAGGCTCGTGCGCTCACAGATCAAGAGTCAACGAAGGGGTGCGACTACGTGAACAGCATAGGGCAATGTGACCACCCTGCTCTTCTTGTGTCAGCACCACGTCACGATGATCGCCCACCCCGGCCAGAAGCGGGACGATACATGCACCACACATGCCCTGCTCACATGCCAGGTCGATTTCTATCCCCGCAGCCAGCAGAGCGGATGCGATACTCTGTCCTGCCTGGACCCGGATGGTTTGCCCGGATCGGGCCAATACAACCTCAAATGGCTGGTCCATAAGGCTATGGGAGGACTCTGCGGGACGGAAATATTCAGTATGGATCTGCTCCGCGCGCCAGCCCGCAGCAACAGCATGAGAAGAAACGGCATTCATGAACCCATCTGGCCCACACAGCATGATTGCCGTATCGGGTGAAGGTATGTTCAGGCAATCGGGATATCCCTCCCGCAGGCTTCGTCTGAAATGGACATGTTCCTGATACGAACTGTTGCGGAGCATATCTGCAAACGGGGCCTGTTCCGGTTCCCGTGTGTAATAGTGCAATTCCCATTCTGCATTGTTACGCTGAAGGCGCAGCAGCATCGGCAATAGCGGCGTAATGCCGATCCCACCCGCCACAAGCGAATATCGTCGTGCCTCAGGCAACGTGAACGCATTGCGCGGGCTGGATATCTGCAATTCCATGCCGGGGCTGACTTGGGTGCATAATGATGCTGACCCACCACGTGATGTGGCATTGTCATGCTTGATACACACTTCATAAGCAGAAGTATCATCCGCTGAACCACACAGCGAATATTGCCGGATCAGGCCAGACGGCGTCATGATATCCACATGCGCCCCAGGCTCAAACCCTGGCAGGTTTTCATCATCCGCGCGCGCCACCAGACGCAGGCGCACGCACCTGGCCCCTTCTGACGTGATACTTTCAACAAGGACAGGAAACAGGGAAGACATCGCCACAGCTACCTTCACGCCGTGAAAAACTGGCTTAGCCCCATCGTGCGCAGGGCACGGCGATAGGCAATAGAACTGCGGTCCGCCATCACATGGGCCTCCAGCGTGACATCAAGCGGCAGGTTCTCGGGCCTCTGCGCCTCCACCAGGGCACGATCTTCTTCGAAAACCCTCAGGTTGAAATCGTAGACATCCTGCAGCGGCAATTCCTTGTCGAAATTACGACACATCGGTGCAAACATCCGCGTCTTGCGCGCAGATACAGGGGATGCCGCATTCATGATTACAAGGCGCCCATTATCGGGGAAATGGATTTCCAATGTTGCGGTAAATGGTACATGGACCCGGAAATGCCGTAACCATTCAAAACCCGGTCGTCCCCTGTCGGTCACGCCAATGGGGTAATTCCCCACGTTGCTACGGTATTCCGCCTCAAACCCGTCAGGGGTCAGCCTTGTCCTGTATGGGGGCACGACCGGATTTTCCGGGTCGGCAAACGTATCGGTATGGACAAAGGCAAAATGGGCCACGTCAATAAACCCCTCGACCTGCCGTCCGGCAAAACCGGCGATATCGATCCAAGGACAGTTGATCTGCTGATAGGAAGGATCGTCCCAGTGTGGCATGGGCGGGATTTCCGGCACTTCGCCTTCCGGCCGCAGGCATGTCCAGATCAGACCATAACGTTCGACCACAGGATAGGTACGCAGGTTCAGCTTCGACGGAATGGCACTGTCGGGGTGCGCCGGCACCCTTACACACCGCCCCTGCGCACCAAAACGGAAACCATGATACGCGCACGCCACCGTCTGGCCATCCCCTTTCCCCATGCTGAGTGGAACGCCCCGATGGGGACACAGGTCATCGGCAATCACAATATCACCTTCCCCCGCACGATAGATAACCAGTGGGGCATCCAGCAATGTCATGGACAGCGGCTGCGCCCCCAGATCCCGCACAAGGGCCACCGGATACCAGCATCTGGCAAGGATATTCCAGTCATCCACATCGAACGTCATGTTCCGTGGCAGGATATTGGCAGGGCTGTTGGGCGGGCATGGGCGGGTGGTCGTGGTCACGGCGGGTCCTCCTGAAGGGTCGCCGGACTGTGTCCAGCGGATCTGGAGAAAGATCATTTCACAACCAATGTGATCTCGGATATATCATAATTGATCATTTCCCATTCTCAAAATAAGCACACATGCAACCGTTCTCCCGCTTCCTTGTCTATTTCCTGGCGGTTGCGCGCCATAAATCCATACGTAAGGCAGCAGAGGAACTCCGCATCGCCGGCTCCGCCATCAACCGGCATATCCTGTTGGGGGAAAAACAGCTCCAGACGCCACTTTTTGAACGCCTGCCCAGCGGCATGCGCCTGACGGCGGCAGGAGAGCTGCTGTACGGATGCGCCAGACGATGGGGAAAGGATCTTGACGACCTCAACCGCCAGATAGATGACCTGAAGGGCATACGGCGTGGACAGGTTGACCTGCTGGCGCCAGAGGCGCTGTCACGCACCTTCCTGCCCGAACTGGTTAACCGCATGAAACACAGCCATCCAGGCGTGATTCTGGACATGAACATCCGCGACAACAGACAGATCTGTCCGACCCTGCTGTCTGGCGAAGGGGATCTCGCCCTTGTGCTGGACCCTGAAGAAACACGCGACCTTGTCATAATCCGACGCATGTCCTTTCCCCTTGGCTTTGCCTGTCGGCCCGATCACGCACTGGCACGACATGGCGCCGTCACACTGGCGCAATGCGCAACCTATCCCATGATTGCGCCGGAACAGCCGCTGGCACTGGCCGCCATGTTCACATGTCTTATGGAGGCAGGCCGGATCGTTCCGGCTGTGGCCGCCCGGGCAAACAATGTGCAGATGATCATTTCCCTTGTCACCACAGGTATCGGGATCTGTTTTCTGAGTTCCCTTGACGTGATGTCCGAAGTGGCACGCGGGGATCTGGCCTTTGTACCGCTTGTCGGCACCGACATGCCGCACCTGACGCTGGCCCTGGTACATGACCGCACCCGGCAGCTCTCACGTCTTACACATCTGGTCGGCACTCTCATGGGGGATATCATGGCCCGGCATGCGATCTGAACCCGCCCACAAAAAAAGACGACTGGTCTAATTTTTTGTGGACAGGGCATATATCCTCTTTTATATAAGCTGACATGAAGATCGCAGAGAAACATCGCGCTGCCCGGCAGCACATATTGCAGGCAGCAAGACCGCTGATCGGCCAGCGTGGTTTCTCGGCCGTCGGCCTGGCGCAGATCCTTGATGTCGCGGACATTCCCAAGGGGTCATTTTATCATTACTTTGAATCAAAGGAAGCCTTTGGCGAAGAACTCCTGCGGACCTATGTGGAAGAATACCTGATCAGGATAGACGATATCCTCAGGAACCGCGACGGCAATGCCGCACAGCGGATTACCCGATACTGTCAGTTCTGGCGTGATACCCATATCGACGGACAGGTCGGGAACAAATGCCTGATTGTAAAACTGGCGGCAGAAGTGTCTGACCTGTCCGAACGTATGCGTGCCATCCTTGAAATTGGTACTGCCACCGTTATCGAGCGGATCAGCACGGTCATCGCCATCGGGCAGGAAGAAGGCTCCATCGGCAGCACGCAACCTGCCGGAATGCTGGCGTCATCGTTGTACCAGCTTTGGCTGGGATCAACGCTGATGGTCAAGATCACACACAGTTCCCCGCCTTTTGACCATGCGTGGCAGGCCAGCAGGCGACTTCTGGAAATCTGATCCTGGTGCATGGGGCAAAAGGTCCTGCAACAGGATTTTAATAGATGACCGGTCTACTAAATACGACCGGTCTAATAGGTGCATGATGCAGAATTTCGAATTCTATAACCCAACACGTGTCCTGTTCGGCAAAGGCATGATTGGCCGTCTGGATGATCAGTTGTCACCCCAGGCCCGTGTCCTCGTCCTGTATGGCGGTTCAAGCGCCGAGCGCAGCGGGACGCTTGCCGAGTTACGCGCCGCCCTCGGTGGCCGGACCTTTCGGGAATTCGGTGGCATCGAGGCCAATCCCACCTATGAAACCCTGATGAAGGCCGTAACCATGGTGCGTGAAGAAGGGCTCGACTTCCTGCTTGCCGTGGGTGGGGGCTCTGTCATGGATGGGACCAAGTTCGTCGCTGCCGCTGTCCCATATGAAGGTGAGGCATGGGACATCCTGACCAGCAAAGGCACAGCCGCGACCAAGGCCCTGCCACTGGGTACGGTGGTCACCCTGCCTGCCACGGGGTCTGAAATGAACTGCATGAGCGTGATTTCACGGCAGTCCACTGGGGATAAGCTCCTGTTTTCCAATCCCCTGGTCTACCCACGCTTTTCCGTGCTTGACCCGACACGCACCATGAGCCTGCCGATGAAGCAGGTTATCAACGGTGTTGTGGACTCCTTCGTCCATGTGATGGAACAGTACATGACCTATCCTGTGGACGGAATGGCGCAGGATCGCTTTTCCGAAGGGCTGCTCTCCAGCCTTGTGGAAATCGGGCCACGTATCATGGCGGCACCCGATGATTATGACCTGCGCTCCAACCTCATGTGGGTGGCGACACTGGCGCTTAATGGCCTGATCGGCGCAGGGGTGCCACACGATTGGAGCACGCATATGATCGGCCACGAAATCACGGCAAAATACCACATTGACCACGCCCGGACGCTGGCCATGGTATTTCCTGCCCTGCTGAAGGTGCGTCGCGAGGAAAAGCGTGCCAAACTGCTTCAGTATGCAGTACGGGTATGGAACCTGACCGATGGAACGGAAGATGAGCGGATCAATGCGGTTATCCGCAAGACGGAGGAATTCTTTGAAAACCTTGGTGTGCCGACCCGCCTGTCCGCCTATGACATCGGTGCGCAAGGCATTACCGACCTGGTGCAGCAGTTGGAGGACCACGGCATGACCCATCTGGGTGAAAACGGCGATATTACCCTTGACGTCAGCCGTCGGATACTCGAAGCCGCCGCCTGACCTGTTGGCAGGGACCATCGGGATACAGTCCGGCATCACATGCCGGACGCAACGAATTGACAGATACGAGGACTGAAAATGGCTTACGCAACAACCAATCCCTATACCAACGAGGTCGTCGCGACCTTCCCCGACGCCACAGATGCCGAAGTGCAGGCCGCCCTGTCGGAAGCACATGCCGCATTTGAATCCTGGCGCAACACCTCATTTGCCGAACGCGCAAAGGTCATGAACGCTGCCGCCGCCATCCTGCGTCGCAACATTGACAAATATGCCCGCCTTGGCACGCTGGAGATGGGCAAGCTGTTTGAAGAGGCCAAGAAGGAAGTCATCCTTTCGGCGGAAATCTTTGAATATTATGCAAAATATGCTGAAGAACTGCTGAAGCCCGAGATACTGCCCGTTGCCGATCCCGCCGAAGGCAAGGCCGTTCTGGTCCATGAACCGCTGGGCATTGTGCTGGCGATCGAGCCGTGGAACTTTCCCTTCTATCAGGTCGTGCGTATCATTGCGCCGCAGCTTTCGGCCGGGAATGCCGTCCTGCTCAAGCATGCGTCCAACCTGCCGCAGTGTGCGGCGGCATTCGACACGCTGATGGTCGAAGCCGGCCTGCCCAAGGGCCTGTTCCGCAACCTGTACGCGGCACGTCCCCATACCGCCATGATCCTGAACGATCCACGCGTATGCGGTGTTGCCCTGACGGGGTCAGAAGGTGCAGGCACCGTCATCGCAGGGATTGCGGGCAAGGCACTGAAGAAGGCGACCATGGAACTCGGCGGGGCAGACGCCTTTGTGGTGCTTGACGATGCCGACGTGGAAAAGGCTGCCCACTGGGCCGTTATCGGTCGTCACTGGAACGCTGGACAGGTCTGCGTTTCAGCCAAACGCCTGATCGTGGCCGACGCAATTTATGACCAGTTCCTTGCACTTTACAAGGAAGGCGTTGCAGCCCTGAAAGCGGGCGACCCGATGGACCCTGCCACCACGCTTGCGCCCCTGTCCTCTCAGGCCGCAGCAGATGACCTGCGCGATCAGGTGACGCGGGCGATGGATCACGGTGCAAAGGTCGAAGTCATCGGGGCACCGGTGCCTGAAAAGGGCGCATTTTTCCAACCGCTGCTCATGTCGAACCTTGATGAAAAGAATGCCGCCCGTCATTGGGAATTCTTTGGTCCCGTCACCCAGATTTACCGGGCAAAGGACGATGCCGATGCCATCCGCATCGCCAATGACTCTCCTTACGGGCTGGGCGGATCGGTCTTTACCCGTGACGAAGCCCGTGGAACACGGGTGGCCCACGCCATCCGTACCGGCATGGTGTTCATCAATCATCCCCTCGTGCCCAAGGCAGACCTGCCATTTGGCGGTATCGCCCGCTCTGGTTATGGACGTGAACTCGTCGGATTGGGCATCAAGGAGTTTGTCAACCACAAGCTGATCAACATTGTGGACATTGACGCCCCCTTCTGATGCGCATGGCCGGTCATTGCGTCGGCATTGCAAAAAATCGAACCTCCCGCGGTGATTGCCGCGGGAGTTTTTTTTTGGGGGGGGGCACCAGATATTGTCTTTTGAAAACGCCCCACCTTGCAAAGGTTTGGAAAAACCTTACCCAAGATTGCTTCGTCATTCACAGCCATGACAGACAGGTTGAATGCGCGCTTATGCCGGGGTGTGCACCAGTTTTTTGTTAATGAATTCCTCGATACCCAGTGAGGACAATTCACGACCATAACCGGAATTCTTGACCCCGCCGAACGGAAGACCCGGAGCCGTCCACGTCGAACGGTTGATAAAAACCATTCCCGTTTCAATCTGGGCGGCCACATGCCTGCCGCGTTCTATATCCGTCGTAATGACAGAACCACCAAGCCCATAGGGGGAGTCATTGGCAAGATCAATTGCGGCCTGTTCATCAGGTACGCGAAAAATCATGGCTACCGGTGCAAAAAATTCCTGATGAAAGGCCGGATTATCCTTGTTGATGTTTTCCAGGATTGTGGGCTGTATGAAATAGCCCGAACGCGCGATACGCTTGCCACCAGTAACAATGCGGGCTCCATGCGCGACTGCGCTTTCAATCTGCCCCAGCACAAGTTTCAACGCGCTTTCACTGCAAAGCGGCCCGAGTGTCGTCTTTTCATCCATGGGATCACCAGCCACCAGCTTTTCAAGCTCTGCCTTGAAACGGGCAGTAAAGGTGTCCGCAACCTTTTCATGAACGATGAAACGCTTGGCCGCGACACAGCACTGCCCCGTATTGTTCATCCGGCCCCATACCGCCCATTTGATCGCGATATCAAGGTCTGCATCATCCAATACGATGAAGGCGTCGCTTCCACCAAGTTCCATCGTGTTCTTTTTCAATGCGCTACCTGCTTCGGCGGCAACGGCCTTGCCTGCACGCTCGCTTCCGGTCAGGGCAACGCCACGCACATGCGGGTCCGCCACAACCGTTGCCGATTGCTCATTGGTGATAAAGACATTGGAATAGGCCCCGGCGGGTGCACCAGCATCGGCCAGAAGGTCTTCAAACATGACAGCACATTGCGGCACGCCAGGCGCATGTTTCACGATCAGCACATTCCCCGCCATCAGGTTTGGCCCGACAACGCGCGCAAGCTGATAATAAGGGAAATTCCACGGTTCAATACAAAAGACGATGCCAATCGGCTGATTCAGGATCGTCGCCTCGCCATCATCAACCTGCAAGTTGACGGGGGCCAGGAATTTTTCAGCATTATCGGCATAATAATCAAGGATATCCGCGCTAAGATCCACTTCCGCCTGGGCTTCACGGAACAGCTTGCCCATTTCCACGGTAATGGGGGTTGCGAACGCATCGCGATTATGCCGCATGAGTTCCGCAGCCCGGTGCAGAACGGCGCTGCGCTCTGCATAGCTCTTCTTGCGCCAGATATTAGTATATGTTGCATCAGCATTTGTGATAATATTTGCAAGCTGCGCATCCGAATGTAAATCGAATGTCTTGAGAATTTCTTCCGTATACGGATTTATTGTCTGGTAAAGCATGGTTATACCGTGACCTCCGGATATATTTTATCAGCCATATAGCAGGCCATCCTGACAACCAAGCGCAGATCACGTCAGGTGTATAAGCCGCTTTTGCCGGATGGCAGACCATTTGCCGCGCTTGTCTATATACTAATGTATATAGACACTCTCACCAGACAAAGTCTTTCGTGCTCAATATCGCGTGAAAAGTCCTTTTGACGCAGGGTGTTATGCGCTGTTGGCAAACCTTTTCACACTATATGATATAGGCTTCGGCCCTTGTCCGTCTGCCGGGACTACCTGCGGCCCATGGCGGATCATGCGATGCTGGACTGTCATCTTGATCATACAGGCACACAGGATCATGGCGCCCGGCAGGGCACGAAGGCAGTATCAGCCAACAACCACGATCGGGGGGATAGACGTGGCCGATACGCAACATATCCCCTCCATCACAATGATTAATAGGCACACGCGCATTATCATAGGTTATGGGCATGCAGTTTATTTACAAATCATATCGACATTTTTATACTTCTATGAAATCTAACATATTTTCATCTACTTTGCTGACATGCGAACCTGATCTACCTCCCCTCCCCGTGTTTGCACGAATTCCATCGTCTGGTTACACCCACGTTTTTGTTGCGACAAAGTTATGATGGGCCGACCATTCCACCTGCCAAGGACGTATCGCATGACCAACCAGAAACGTGCCCTGTTCGCCGCCATGTCCGGCTATGCGCTTGATGGTTTCGATCTGCTGATGCTGGGGTTCATTCTCACGCCGCTTGCAACGGCGCTGCACCTGACGACCGCGCAAAGCGGATCTCTTGTAACATGGACGCTGATTGGCGGGGCGCTGGGGGGATCGGTCTTTGGAATCGCCGGGGATTATTTCGGTCGTGCCCGGGTTCTGAGCATTTCCATACTGGTCTTTTCCTTCTTCACCTTCCTGTGTGCGTTCTCGGTGGGGTTCAAGGATCTTTTCATCTATCGTTTCTGCGCTGGGATCGGGCTGGGATGTGAATTCGGCGTGGGCATGACGCTCGCGACCGAGGCCTATCCACGTGAAAAACGCGCACGGATCGCGTCCTATGTGGGGATGAGCTGGCAATTCGGGGTTTTATTTGCTGCCCTGCTTACCCCTTTCCTGCTGCCTTATGTAGGATGGCGCGGCATGTTCATCATTGGGGGCCTGCCTGCGGTGGCGTCGTTCATGATCCGGCGCACAGTCCCTGAATCCCAGGCCTTTGCCGAAGTCAAGGAAACGGGCATACCGCATTTCCCGCTGAAGGCGCTGTTCCATACGGTGGAAAGCACCAAACGCAGCCTGGCCATACTGATCCTGAGTACAGTACAGAATTTCGGATATTATGGCATTATCATCTGGGTGCCGTCCTATCTGATGAAAGTCTACCACTTCACACTGAATGTATCAGGGATCTGGACGGCCGTTTCAGTATGCGGCATGATCCTTGGTGTCTGGGCCTTTGGCGAAATTGCCGACCGGATCGGGCGTAAACCAACCTTCCTGATCTATCAGGTCGGGGCCATTGTTACCGTCCTGCTTTATACAATGCTGCGTACCCCAACCGAACTTCTGGTGGGGGGATTTGTATCCGGCATTTTCATTAACGGCATGATGGGGGGATATGGTGCCCTGATTACCGACCTGTTTCCAACCTATGCCCGCAGTACTGCACAAAACGTGATCTGGAGCGTGGGTCGGGCGCTGGGTGGTTTTGGGCCGATGTTTTTTGGGGCATTACTGGTTTACATGTCGTTTGATACTGCGCTTAAGGTACTATCTGGCATCTATATCATCGACCTCATCACCACCATCTTCCTTATCCCCCGTAACAGCGACGCACGGAATGCTGATCCCGACTGACATTCGGTCGGGGGTATATTCATTCCTTTGCGCTGGTGTGCGTGGCCTCATACTCGCGGTCGATTATGGCCATCAGCCTGTCTGCGAACAGACCTGCCGCCACCGGTAATGGTGAAGATGCATGGACAAACAATCCGAGTTCACTGCGTATCGGCATATCCCCCTGCATCAGCGGCACATGCGCCAGAAGACCCTGACGAAGTTCAGGCTCGATACCAATCCGCGTCATGAATGCAACGCCCAGACCACGTAATACAAGTTGTTTCATCAGGTCGATCGAACCGGATTCATATTGTCCCCAATCCTCCATTCCTGCCTTGAACAAAAGAGAATGAACCTGTTTGCGGTTGGCAAAATTTTCTTTGGGAAGGATGATTGGGTGTTCTGAAAACTCACTTATATCTACGATTTTTTTCTGGACCATGGGACTTTGTGGCAGGATGACGGCCCCAAGCGGAAATTGCGCGACATGCATTGCATGTATCTCCGGCTGGCGGGGCACTTCAAACGCCAGTCCCAGATGCACATCCCCATTGACGATGGCTTCCGCAATTGCATGAGTATCAATGATCCTTACCCCCACGGTAATTTTCGGATAATCCTGTGCCATCTGCGTGATCGTATCCGACAACAGGCAGGCACAGGTTCCCGCAACAGTGGCGATTTCCACATGCCCCGCACGCAGCCCACGTAATTCATCAAGTCGCGACGCAACCTGTTCCGCATCACGCAGAACCGTACGGATATGTGCAGCCAGCAATTGTCCTGCCTCCGTCAGGCGCAATCCTGATGAGAGGCGCAGGAAAACAGGAGCACCAATTTCCTCCTCAAGACGTAAAATCTGTCGGTTTACCGCAGATGACGCGATATTCAATCGCCGTGCAGCCTCGCGTATCGTGCCGGCCCGGCAGACCGCATCGAAATAATGCAAGGAAGCCGCATGTATCCTAAGGCGATTCCGTTTCATGGCGTTTTCCATTCCACATCCGGCAAAGGGAAACCCTACCTGATACTGCGTATGGGAGGTGATGCTATTACAGCATCATGACGCTCTATATTATGATCTATCGCGCACATCCTCACCAGCGATAATATCCTTTTTTCGTAATGATTTTCATGTTGTCAAGTAATGCCGCGCAGGTTCCCGATATCCAGAACGGGCATCATGAACAAAATGGGAAAGCAGATCCGCCATGGCGCATACCATACAGCACCTTTCCCATGATCTGTATCCTGAACCGGGTCAGGAACATGCAACAGGCGTCCCCGCCCCCGCCTTTCACCCGACAGTCGCAGAAGAGGACGCCACGGTCCTGTCCAACATGGCGGTCAATGCACAGTACTGGCATCTGGTGATACAGGCATCCCCCCTTGCCGCGGCCGCATCCCCGGGTCAGTTCTATCAGTTGCAGTGCCCACCTGCCCATGGGGCAACACCCTACCTGCGCCGCCCGATGAGCCTGTACGGCACGGACCCGGCGACGGGACAGATCCAGTTTCTGTATAAAGTGACAGGCAGCGGCACACGGGGCCTGAGCACGCTGGTCCCATCCGATACCATCAGGATTCTGGGACCGTTGGGAAAAGGATACGATCTTGCCGGACACCTGCGCCATATCGTCGTAATCGGGCGCGGCGTCGGGCTTGCCACACTCGCACCGCTGGCCGAGGCTGCGCACATGGCTGGCATTGGCGTCACCGCCATTCTGTCGGCCCGCAGTCCTGAACTTATTGTATCGGCAGACCGATTTAACATGAAAGGCATGTCCGTCATCCCGGTTACGGATACGCAGGGCAACAGCGATCCGGCCTGGATCGAACAGGCATTACGCGGGCTGATCTCGGCGGATCGGTGCGATGCGCTTTTCACCTGTGGGTCTTCACGCCTCCTGCGCATGCTACGGGCACTTGCGGTTGAATTCGACCTTCCCGGACAGGTCGCGCTGGAACAGCAGATGGCATGTGGGTTGGGAATGTGTTTTTGCTGCGTCCGCGATTTTGCGTCGGCCCATGGGACTGTGACAAGGCGTGTCTGCCTTGACGGTCCGGTCTTTGACATCAGGGAGACACTGGCATGACGGACATGTCGGTCATGATCGGCAACCTGCGCCTTGACAGCCCCGTGATGCCGGCTTCGGGCACATTTGGCGACGGGCTGGGCCAGGTCATGGATATCCGCAGGTTGGGGGCCATCGTCACCAAAACCATCACCCGTGAAAGACGTGCCGGCAATCCCCTGCCCCGTGTCGCTGAAACCACGGGGGGCATGCTGAACGCCATCGGGATTCCTTCATGTGGCGTCGAGGATTTCATCAACCGGACGCTGCCACATTACACCCAATGGGGTACGCCACTGATCGTTTCCATATCTGCCCCCGACGCGGCGGGGTTTGCAACACTGGCCCGCGCCGTCAGTATTGCAGGCGTCGATGCAATAGAGGCCAATATCTCCTGCCCCAATATCGAGGCTGACGGCAAGGCTTTCGCCATGGAGGCCAACGCCACCACAAAGGTGGTTGCGGCGTTGCGTGCAGCCACAGACCTGCCCCTGTGGGTAAAACTGACCCCGAACTGCCATGACATGAGCGTGATTGCCCGCGCGGCGGAGGCGGCGGGCGCCGATGCGGTGGTCGTTGCGAACACCATCCTTGGCATGTCCATCGACACCCGCACATTCCGCCCGCGTCTGGGCAATGTTATGGGCGGCCTGTCGGGTGCGGCGATAAAGCCGATCATACTGCGCCAGACATATCAATGTGCCCGCAGCGTGGATATTCCGGTCATTGGATGCGGTGGCATTACAACCGCAGACGATGCGGTGGAATACATGCTGGCTGGTGCCGTGGCCGTACAGGTGGGCACGGCCTCTTTTATTAACAGTCTGGCCATGACCGATATCCTTGATGGGCTGGACCGGTTCTGCCACGCCCGCAGCATCACACGGGTGGCAGCATTGACAGGTGCCCTGCGCGACGCGACCAGCCCCCGCTGCTGCGATATGGACGCATAATGCAATGCATGACCACCCGATAATAAAGACACTCCCATCGCACATGACCAGCCTTACGCCGTCCATCCTGCTCCCCGACAGCCTGAAACTTGCGCAGAACATGTTCGAAGAACTGCGCCTGCAGGGGGCTGATGGCATCGGCATCACCCGACTGGCCTATACAGAACAGGAAAATGCGGCACTTGGGATCATTGCGCGCCATGCGCGTCAGATGGGATTGGACACTGCTTCTGACGTGGCAGGAAACCTTGTCATCTCCCTTCGGGGGAAAGATGCGTCCCTGCCTGCCCTTGCCTGCGGTTCGCACATGGATTCCGTGCCACAGGGCGGCAATTACGATGGCGCGGCCGGTGTCATCGCGGGCATTATCGCGCTTGCATCACTCCATGCACGGGGCGCGCGGCCACATCGCAACCTTAGGGTCTATGCCCTGCGAGGAGAGGAAAGCGCGGCCTTTGGCAAACCTTACCTCGGGTCGTCAGCACTGTTCGGACGACTGGGATCGGCAGACCTGGCATTGCGCCAGCATGGTAGCGGCCGCCCGTTAGGGGAGTGCATGCGCGCCTGCGGGATTAATACAACCGCAATCGCGGATGGGATATGCCTGCTTGATCCGCACACACTGGCTGGTTGGATCGAACTGCACATCGAACAGGGCCCTGTTCTGGACACATGTGACATCCCGTTAGGCGTGGTCAGCGCCATCCGGGGCAATTTCCGCTATCCCTCCATTACCTGCATGGGTGAAAGCGGGCATTCAGGCTCTACCCCCCCTGCCCTGCGACACGATCCCGTTCTGGCGGCAGCGGACTTGCTCTCGACCATGGAAAAACACTGGCAGGCACATCTGCGCAATGGGGAAGACCTGGTCATGACAAGTGGCTGTATCGGCACCGATGCACGAACACACGCCATCGCCAAGATCGCGGATACAGTGTCATTTTCCTTTGAAGCCCGCAGCACATCATCTGGGATGCTGGAACGCTTCCAGTCGGAATTCCTTGCCCAGTGCGCCCGAATTTCTGCGCAGCGTGGCGTCCGGTTCCAAATGGGACACAAGGACACGACGCCCCCGGTGCAGATGGACCCGCAATGGGAAGCACGGCTTTGCACAATCATGAAGGCACAGGGCGTTGGCTTCATGCAATTACCCAGTGGGGCGGGGCACGATGCGGCAGTTTTTGCAGCCATGGGAGTTCCTTCAGCCATGATTTTCGTGCGTAATCAGAATGGTTCCCACAATCCGCGAGAAGCCATGCGGATGGATGATTTCATTTCGGGTTGCGAAACACTGACCCGCATGCTCATAAACTTCATGTAACGATAAAATTTATTCGATATGAAGCTGTTTTTACACACGGATGGGTAAGACATATCATGGATCTGGATATCAGCGGACGTCGGGCACTGATCATGGGGTCCAGCCAGGGACTGGGGCTTGCCTCCGCACAGGCGCTGGCATGCGAAGGCGTTGATGTCATTCTGACGGGCCGGTCCACAGCACGCCTTGAACAGGCGCGACAGTCCGTGCAAACGACGCGGACGCAGGTAGATATCCATACCGTGGACTTTTCCGACCCCACGCAGGTCGAAACATTGCTGGGCCTTATACCGACATTGGGTATCGATATCGTCATTACCAATTGTGGTGGTCCACCAGCCGGTGACATTTCCGCCGTGGATGCACAAGCCTGGCGCGCGAAGTTCGAAACGATGGTCAATGTTCCCATCCAGATTGCACAGGCGGCCCTGACGCATATGCGCCAGCAGACATGGGGCAGGATCATCAATATCGCCTCTTCGAGTGTTGTCCAGCTCATTCCCCAGCTCGGGCTATCGAGTGCATTGCGCATGTCGGTCATTGGGTGGGCCAAGGCCCTGTCCATGGAGGTCGCGGCAGACGGGATCACCGTTAATTCCGTTATTCCCGGACGCATCCATACCCGTCGCGTGGACCAGATTGACCGCGTTACAGCCATCAGCCGTGGATGCACACCACAGGATGTGGCCGCAGCATCGCAACAGGCCATTCCCATGCAACGCTATGGCCGTGCAGATGAATTTGCGGATGCCGTGGCCTTCCTCGCCAGCAGAAGGGCATCCTACATCACCGGTAGCACGCTTCGTGTCGATGGTGGCCTGATCCAGACCATGTAGTTTTGGAAAAATAATGATTATAAAATACTCTTGGAAAAATTTCCAAAAACCACCCCATTCATAACTATAAAGGGGAATGATAATAGGTCATTTTAAATTATAGGGCATCTTCCATTTGCGCGTTGTCGGCAACGATATTGCGCGTAAAATCGTCGTACCTGATTATATATGAACAGGCAAAAGCAGACATTCCCACATCTTCTCACTTTCCATTATGGAGAGCCCGCATGGTATGGAATAACCTCCCGACTGTTCCCGCCTCACTTGATACACGGCAGCAGCTTGCATCCATTTTTCGCATCCTGAACCATTTCCGCTTTACGGACCTGATTCATACCCACTCCTCCGCACGGATCGAGGAAACGGCGGATACGCTACTCATCAACCGTTATGACCTGCTGTTTCATGAGGTCACGGCCACCAACCTGGTCGAAATTGATGAAGAGGGGCAGCGCAAACACGGCAATGACCATCTGCGGGTGAATTTCGCTGGCTGCAATATTCACAGCGCCATTCACAAGGCGCGCCCGGACGTAAAGTTCGTGATCCATACCCATACCCGTGCCGGCGCTGCCGTTTCCGCGCAGGCCAAAGGCCTGTTGCCCATCAGTCAGCAGGCAATGATCTTCCATGATGCCGTGGGTTATCATGATTTTGAAGGATTTGTGCTGTCACGTGAAGAGCGCACGACGCTGGCGCGTGACCTTGGGATGAACAAGGCGCTGATCCTGCGCAATCATGGCCTGATCGTCGTGGGACGTACTGTGGCGGAAGCTGTAAACCGGATCTATAATCTGGAACGCGCCTGCGAAATCCAGATTGCAGCACAGTCGGGGAATACACCACTGGTGGTGCCCGCACATTCCATACAGGCTCATCTGGGCGCACAAGCGGATGCACAGGTCCAGCTTGATATAGAACAGATGGCATGGGAAGCCTGCCTACGCCTGATTGAAAATGAGGGTACGGACTATCGCCTCTGACATACGATGCGGCCATGATCGTATATTGACATCACCTATCGGGCTGTATCCGATGGGTGATGTCAACATGATCCGGCAGGTGTTTTTGCGGAAGACGAGAACAAGAAACTTTTATTGTTTTTCTTGACAGGTTATTTTGAAAATATTCCTGAGCATCAATACATATGGTAAAAGGTTGTATTTAAGTGAACCTGAGGCAGCTGGAAATCCTGAGGGCGATTGTGCGCTACAATACCACCGTGGCCGCGGGCCGGGTGCTGGGGCTGTCACAACCCGCGATTAGCAACGCCCTCAAGACCATGGAAGAACAGGTTGGTTTTTCCCTGTTCCAACGTAGTAATAATCGTATCTTCCCCACCGAGGAAACGAAAATCCTCCTCAACGAGGCTGAAACGATCTTCGAAATCCATAAACGCATTGAGATGCGCATTGAGGATTTGAAGAACAACCGCATCGGGCAATTGCGCCTGGTCGCGACCCCTCCTCTGGGCTATGGTGTCGTTGCAAAGGCAATCCAGCAGATCCAGAAAAAGAAGCCCAACCTCAAGGCTTTTTTTGACGTGCATCGTTACGAGGATGTCATAGAATATATCCTGAGCCACCGGTCAGAAATCGGCTTTGTCATGGGATTTGCCGAACATCCCGGCATTGTATCACAAGTCGTCTATAAGGGGCATATGGTGTGCGTCATGCCGCCCGAGCACCCACTCATGAAACTTTCGGTTGTCACACCCCAGGATCTTGTCAGGCATCGCTTTATCGCGCTGGAACACGGAACGAAACTGGGCGATGCATTGCGACATGCCTTCAGACAGTCAAAACAGGACCTGCATTTCGCGGTGGAAGTGCGCTATGGGCTGACTGCATGCGCGCTTGCCAATGCAGGGGTTGGCGTGGCGGTGGTTGATCCCCTGACGGCGGATTCATCACAATATTCACTGGCGCAACGACCATTCGTTCCTGAAATTTCGGTCATGGCATCCGTCGTGTGGGCAGAGAACCGTTCCCTGACGCGCGTAAGCCGACAGTTCATCAGGGAAGTGGAAAATATTGTTCATGACCGCTGAGCATGCTGCGGTTCTTCCCGCGCACGCGCCTGACGCAAACCCATACGCCCCATGGCGATTGCCAATGCCTCGATCGTAGGTTCCATCACCGGAATGCCCAACGCAGATTCAAGGATGGGACAGAAATGCGCCATACCCGCACATCCAAGGATGACGGTGTTTGCCCCTTTGTCCATCAACTGCCGACCTGCCTGAATCATACGCGCCGCGACAGCAAGGGTTGCCGCACTTTCCGCACTGGCGTCAATCGACTGGCTACCAACATAACGTTGCGTCAGCCCCATCATGCGTATGATCCGTGCCTGCCTTATGCATGACAGGGGCGATAACGCAATGATGCCGAATTTATCACCATGCGTCAGGGCATGCAAAATCGCGCTTTCACCGCATCACAGAATGATACGACCTGTCCCGGCATGCTCTTCACGACTGCCCAGCAGGCCAGGGTCGCTGAAGCACGCAATGATGTAGGCATCGGCGGGTTCAGTGCGGATTTTTTCCTGAACAAGCACTGCCGCCCTGTCCGCATCGGCCTGCGTTGCAATACCCAATGGTCCTTCGGGCAGGCAAATGACATCAATGTCGTGCGCAACAATGCCACGCATCCCAGCAATCCCCGCCTCGATTACATCTGTCACTTTTGCTGAGGAATTGGGATTGAGAATCAGGATACGCCCACGTCCATTCATGTTTTATCTCCTGAAGGAAACCGTCATCCATCGGACGGAGTGCCGGAATATTTTATTGATCACAGGTCTATGCAACCGACCTTTAATGAAAAAACACCGGCTTTCCTGTGGCCTGTCCAAGAACCTGATCCTCACGCATGACAATACGGCCCCGAATAACGGTCGCATGCGGCCACCCGTGGCAGGAATAGCCATGAAACGGCGTCCAACCACATGGGGATGTAATCCAGCTTTCCTCGATTGTGCGTTTCTTCTTCATATCGACAATCGTGAAATCAGCATCATAATCCAGGGCAATCCGCCCCTTGTTGATTGCGCCATAAACCCGTGCAGGCCCATGCGCCATAAGCTGCACCATACGCGCAAGCGACAGTCGCCCGGCATTCACATGATCAAGCATGATGGGTAGCAGTGTCTGCACCCCGGTCAGACCGGCCGCAGTCGACGGCCACGGGCGTTCCTTTGCCGCACGCGCATGGGGGGCATGATCCGACCCGATACAATCGACATGACCTTCGTTGATCGCCCGCCACAGGGCGTCATAATGCTCGCGCCCCCGGATGGGCGGATTCATGACCGCATATCCTCCGTGCGTATCATAAACTTCCGGCCCAATCTGCGTCAGGTGATTCACCAGGACTTCTGCCGTACAGATGTCACGATACGACTGAATATATTCAATTTCCTGCATGGTGGAAACATGCAGGATATGGGTCGGGCGTCCTGTCCTGCGCGCCAGAGCCAGCAGCCGGCGCGTGCCAAGGAATGCACATTCCACATCCCGCCATTCACTGTGCATGCGATGGGGCTGTCCTTCGGTGAACAGTTTGCGCCTTTCCAGCAGCCGGTCATTATCCTCTGAATGATAACATACACGCCGGGTGCCGCTGCGCATCAGGGCCTCAAGGCCTGCATCATCGTCCACCATCATGTTGCCCGCCATGAATACCTTGATGGCACAGACGTTGGGTTGCAGTTCCAGGTGGGACAAGGCAGGGATATTATCGTGTACGCCCCACACATACATCCCGATATCACACCATGCCTGATCCGCCACAAAATCACGTTTGCGATCCAGTACCGCACGCGAGGTCACAGGTTCCAATGTGTTGGGCATATCGAACACCGTGGTGATCCCCCCAAGGATCGCCCCGCGTGTGCCATCATGTATCGTCTCGACCGCCGGGTTTCCCGGATCACGCAGATGTACATGAGGATCAATAAGCCCCGGCAGGATGACAAGATTGGAACAATCCATGACCGTACGCCCCATGGAGGGGGGAATATTTCCTATGGCTGCAATACGGCCATCGCGGCATCCGATATCACATTGGTGAAGTCCATCGATCTGAACGTGACCGTTTTTCAGTATAAGATCATATTCAGTCATGGAAACTCCCACTTTTTATTTTAAAGTCAGGCTCTATATTCGTTTCGATTTATCAATTTTACGAAGATAAAAACAGTTCCGGTCTACTGTTCCCTGTCCAATGGTGGCTGACAGCCAGGGCACCAGAGAACCCGGTCATAAGGCTGCACCAAGCGGTGCGATTTTTATTCCGCCTTGGGCAGTTCGATGCCAACCTGGTCCACGATACGCCTGTACCACTGTGGACGGCGATGCAGGTCAAAGTTGAACATTTTGGTGCGTCCCTGCAGGCACATGTCCAGATCACAATCCGCAACTAGCACTTCATCTTTCAATGTGCTGGCCTGTGCCACTATGACCCCGTTCGGGTCAACGATACAACTCCCACCGATCAACGCCGCCCCGTCTTCGACACCGGCCTTCGCCACAGCGACAGCCCAGCACGCATTCATGTAGGCATTACCCTGTACGGCAAGCAAGGCATGAAACGTGCGCAGTTCCGGGCTTTCACTATTGCCACCATTAGGGTCATAGGCAGCGGAGTTATAACCTACACACAACAATTCCATTCCCTGCAACGCAAGGCAACGCCATGCTTCCGGCCAACGACGATCGTTACAGATCAGCATGCCTATACGGGCATCTTCCCAAGCCTGTGGTCCCTGAAAGACGGGGAATCCCGTGTCACCATATTCAAAATAGCGTTTTTCAAGCTGCTGAAAACGTGAATTTGGCCTGGGTTCAACCGAACCAGGCAGATGGATTTTTCTGTATTTCCCGATGATCTCCCCTGTTGGTGCGACAAGGATGGACGTATTGAAACGCTGCCCCTCTGGCGTCTGTTCGGCATAGCCCACGTAAAAGCCAACCCCCAGTTCACGGGCACGCTTAAAAAGACGTTCTGTTGTATCCGAGGGGATATGTGCTTCAAAATATTCCGCCAATACACTACCATCAAGCAGCATCCGCGGGAAAAACGTCGTAAATGCAAGTTCAGGAAATACGACAAGTGTCGCTCCCTGCTGTGCGGCCTGTTCCAGCAACCCGATCATGCGGCCCAGAATGGACTGACGGCTATCGGTGCTCTGGTTTCCGCCCATCTGCGCGGCCGCGACACGTATAACACGGCTCATGCCGTTCTCCTGTCTTCAAAAAACAATGTAATTCCAACATTGTGTCGAAACAAACCAGAGTTCATCGGGTAGCAGAGAATCCAGAATGCCGCCAATCAGGAAAAGATCCATCGTATTCATGCATCTTATTGCTACCCTTTCTTTTATGAATACGTTCCCTTCCCCCCTATGACCGGAAAGCGCCGTATCCATTCATACTATATGCCGATTGATATTCCCTGCCCCATCGGCTGGCACAATAGGGCATGGGCGTGACATACGATCAGAAATGGATCCCCATCTGTACCGCAACCGTAAATCCGGCCCCCATGAAGTAAGTTGGGGTGCCAGTCGCCCCAACAACGGCTGTATTACCGACATTTTCATGGCTTTTGGCCGATGCCATGACACCACCGATCCCAGACAGGTAATGATTATCACCCAGATTAATGAAGTTTACCTGCAATGTCGGCTTCTGCAGTCGTCCATAAGACGGAAAGCGATAGCCAATGGACATGTCGGCATGTACCTGCGAGGGCATCTGCTGATCATTCATGAAGGTCGAATATTGTGTTCCAATATATTTAAGCGCGAAATTCCCGAAGAAGTGGGAGTCATCGTAGGAAATACCCACGGAACCCTGAAACCGTGGGGAGGCCACAGCTTCCTTGCCCTTGGTCGGCAGGTAGTTATCCCCAACCTTGAAGTTATCGCCCAATCTCGTATACAGATATTCAAACGAGACATATGGGCTGAAGTGATAGAATGGGCGTGTACCAAATTCCACATCGACACCACGCGATGTCTGTCCGCCAACATTGATGAAGGTCGAAACCGGTGACGACCCGATATAAGTCTGTGATGCGATCTGCCGATTGGTAAAGTTATAGTTGAAGAACACGACAGATGCCGTAAATGTCTTGTCCCGATACCGGTAGCCAAGTTCCTCCTCGATGGAATATTCATCCTTCGTCTTGCCACCGCCAAGCTGCGTTGCCGCACCCGTGTTGGGGTTGTAGATGTCAAAGAAGCTCATGCTCAACGGTGGCCGGAACCCGGTTGTGCCGTTTACATAAATCTGGTGATGGGAATTGATCTGATAATGAATGGAAACACGCGGAAGTGGCTGAAAACTGTTGCCACTGACGACATACTGCGTGTTCGGCATCTTATCCGTCCCACGCCGATCAACCATCATTGCCTTCAGGCCAGCCGAAATTTTCAACTTGTCATTAAGAAGGGAAACAGTATCAGCAAGGTAAAGGCCATTGGTCTGTTCCACCACATTATAATCCATTGCACGCAATGGTTTACCATTGGGCATACGGATGGCATATTCGTTGCCCCATGTCGCCGCAGCCAACCCATTTGAACCAACGGCTGTAAAATCAGACCAATAACTGAAATCACCATATTCATACCAGTTACCAAAGATCAGTTCATTGATCCCGGTCTTGTAAGTCCATTTGGTATTGAATCCGACGCGCCACGGCGTATCTGTGCTGCGCTCGCCCACCACTGCCGATCCATCGACAGTATTGGGAAGGGCGCTCATGCCCGTGACCTTTTCAGATCCGTAATAGGCATATCCAGATGGCAATGTCTGACCCGCAATCGTGCCACCCCACCCATGCCACAGATAGGGTTCCGCATTGAAATGCCACTGCTTGTTCAGCTTTAACGATATAGGGAGGCCAACATTGATATCGTCCCATGGATTATGGTTTAACTGCCAGTAGTTTTTATTATACGATGCCGAGGCCCCCTTTACAAAAGTCGGGTTATAATAATTAGATGTCCCCTTGGCATTCCATTGCGCCAATGTCGGTTCGTAATATTGAGACAGTTCCTGATCCGCCCACGAGAACACGGCGGCAACACGATTACCATCGCCCCATTCCTTCGTAAACTTAAGATCAATATGCTTGCGGTTATCAGTTCCTGGTCCCGTCCAGTGCTGATCGTGGAAGTTCGAAAACGATACCCATCCCTTGATGCCAGTATTGCCAATATACCCGGTATTCAGGCGGATAAACTGCTTGCGAGACATCCATGTGCCAAACATGGCCTCGGCATACCCCCCCATCTTGTCGGTGGGATCTATGGACTTATATGCCACCTCTCCGCCCAGGTCAGAAAAGACAGGGGTATCAATGGCAGAGGACCCCTGCGATACATGGGCTTCTGCCAGATTCTCGGTGTCCAGCAACTGTGATGCAAAAACCTGCCCGGAATTGATGTCATTTTGTGGTGTGCCATCAACTGTAAAGGCAATTTCCTGCTGGTTCAGGCCACGCATTGTCAGCAGAGAATGATTTGTGACGCCAAACGGGTCTGATGCCCCGAAATTTACACCTGGTGCATTCTGGATCATCTGCATGACGCTCTGTGCGCCTGCCTGCTTTTCAATATAAGAACGCGAGACCGTGCTGATTGCCCGCGGGTCCGTATGATAGGATATCTGCCCACTGGCCAATGCGGGTTGCCGGTTGCGGCTGACATTAATGGTTTCGGGCGTTTTCTGAGCTGTGATCCCTATCGGCTGCTTTGCCGCGGCGGCTCGGGCCGTAGAGGAGTGTTGTGTATCGCCCCCCGTCACGCGTGTAAGCTGCCCGGCAGCCTGCGCTTCGCTGATATGCGGAAGCAAGATAAAAGACACAAGCGCTGTATAAAGAAAATACGTATTCTTGGTCATTATTTCTTACCTCGCCACCAGAATGAAAGAAGGCCAATGAATGGTTTCAAAGCCTCATATTGTTCCTTTACGATAACGATGTGCTGAACAGATTTCCAACAAATCATGAAGTCGAAACGACTACTCGCAACGAGAGAAAAGAAGCATAAAATGACATGATAAACAGTCATTTACTGCCAATATCCAACAGATACATATAAACGATCTTTATGATCCATATGTTTTTATGATAGCTGAAGGATGCCTGTTCGCACCTCTTGTAAAATGGATGCACAGCAGCGACAAAACATATGTCGTATGTACAAAAAAAATCATATTACGCATATATTTATTGAAATAATTTATTTTATTATAAATATTGCGTTAAAAATTAAACTATACAAATATTTATAAGTTATTTATGATATGAAATATAGATAATTTTTATTTATGTAAATCCACAGGACGTGAATGTTTTTAATTACAATAAACATTGAATTTTTATTATACAGATTCATAAATATTATTAATATTGTGATGTATTATTGTTTTCGCCATCATTCCCATATGATATTTTGTACTGATCTGGGAATATAAGCATACTCTCCCCATCGGGCTATACCCTCCCCGCCTTCGAACGGACGGGGATAAATCCCGCTCACAGACACTAGCAACGCAACTGCTCATATCAGGACGCAACAATGGTCTTTGGACGCTTTATATTCCCCCTTGTCTCTTATTGTATGCCGCTGGGACGACAAAAGAACTTTGATCAAAGAGGGATATGGATAGGGGCCAGAAAATCTTTCAAAAAAAATGCCACCCTTTAAAAGGTGGCATTTATAAAACTTCCATTGTCATTTATGAAAATGAAAATCACCCTACATCGTGCTTTTCCTGGCCGCCCATCCAGCAAGCGCCGTCATGGCTGTATCCAAATCCTTAAGCGTCACATCAAGAGTAATATCCCTGCCGCGCAGTCCGGTGAACCGCAGATGTGCAGTTTTTCCATGCGCAAATTCAGCCAACATCGCATCGGAAAGCACGGGGTGGTTCGCAATACACTCCGTCCCCATGCAGGTCATCCATGACAGCGGGATCGCCACACCCCCATCCACTGCAATTGTCGCAGGTTTGCCCAGTGCCAGCCCCTGCGGCAATTCCACCATCAACGTATAAGGACCGAGCGTAGGGGCCCCCATCACACGTTCTCGGGTGAATGTCACTGCCCCCATCACAATCGGCTGTTTCCGTGCATTCTGCACAACCAGTCGCTGCTGTATCGTACATAATGCCGGACCATTGGTACCCCCATGTGGATACATGCAACGGGCAAGCCATGGGCCAGATGTCTGTGACAGGGTTTCCATGGCGGGTGCGGTCGGCGCGGGTTTCGCGCCTACTGCCGTCGGGGATGCAGACGACGTTGCTGCCACGCTACTGGCCCCGGCACCTTTCGCAGAACCCGAACGCGCGCGATCAGCATGCGCGCCCCCCCAGCCAAGAAGACCCGTGGCAAGGACAACGACCAGTGAGGTCGTTTTTTTCATAATTATCCCCCAATCCTCTCCAACCTATCCTGCCTGTGGGTCACAAGGTGCCCATGGACCGGGAAAGATCAGAATTTCACCCGGATATTCCCCGTCAGCCCGCTATCCACCGAACGACGACCATACTGACCGATATAGGACAGACCGATATCGAGAACCCGGCTCAGCTTCGCACGCAGGCCAAGCTTGACGACTGCGGTATCCTGGGCCAACGGCACACCGGCAACCTCGAATGTGTCACCGCCGGACATGAAGGCTTCACGCGCAGTCGGCATGGTCAGGCCGAACGCATGACGATATCCCAGCATTGCATTGGGCATCAACACAACACCACCGGCATTGAAGCTGGAAGAGAAACGCGCCCCGAAAGTGGAATAAGTCACCCCGGTATCAAGCGCACGTCCCGCAAGCGCAGCGGCACCGCCATGTTCGGAAAAACGGTCCGTATGCAGGTTAACATAGGCGATATCGGCAAAAGGTTCGATCCCAACCGGCCCCGCGTCAAGGTGATAGCCAATATCCCCAAACGCCTGCGCTGTGCCGCCGTTATAACGGCTGCTCAACCGATCGGAAAAGCCGGTAAAGCGCGCATTACGGGTCATGGACAGCATATCCCACGTATAGGTCGCCCCCATCCGCAGCGCCAGACGTCCCCAATGCGTCCCGGCATATCCACCAAGGCTGACATTGCTGCTGTGACCATAGGACGAGACCCCGGAACTGTCGAAAGTGGAATGTCCATATCCAACCAGCCCACCGACATGCCAGCCCAACACCGGCGCATCCGCCCCCAGCACGAACCCACCAACAGAATGCCCCATGCCTGACGCATTCCCGTCGCCCGCATTATGCCCGAACGATCCATAGGCCTGCATCCACAATGCTGCATGTTCAGACCTGCAGGCCCCGTCGGTCCGCTGTCCATTCGCAGATGCCGTTTTCATGCCGCTGGCTGCACCGCGCTCGCAATCCGCGCCACGCAGACGCTCTATTGCCGCATCGCGAATGTAATAGCTGTCCTGAATCAGCGCGGTACGGGCAGATGCATGCAGTTCGCCCGACAGGCCGTTTAGGGCATGACGTGCAGTGCTGGCATCCGTCTGGACCAACGCATTGAACAACGATCCGCTGCTAATGCTATCCATTGCGCCACCAACGGCACGTTCGTTGCGTGTATCCCCCACCGACGCGAAACTGACTGTATTGCGCCCCAGAAGCAGATAGACGTCATCCGCGCTATAGGTCAGGATCGGGTTCAGAAAAGCAAGGTTCGACGTCACGGATGCGAATTTCCCCGACACGCCATCCGTGGCACTGAGGATCGTATACCGGACATTCGTGTTCCAGCTTCCATCTGCCGTGATACTGCGGACAGTACCACCTTCCAGTGTGGCCTTACCCTGCACTGAAACCAGGTCATGGCCACCATCTTCGGACAGGTTGACCACGTAATTTGAACCTGCGGCCATCGTCAGGTTCCCTTGGACGGTCAGGGTTCCCATCGGATCACCATCATTCCCGGGCGAGAGCGTCCCTCCCGAAGAAATGGTCGTGGTGCCGACCGTACCAGTGCCCGCCAGGGTGGTGCCTGCATCCGCGACAACTGGACTGACGATGCTGCCATCGACTTCAAGTGTGCCGTCAGCGATTTCGGTGCCGCCACTATAGGTACTGTCCCCTGAAAGGATCAGTGTGCCTGCCCCGACCTTGACCAGATCGCCCGGCGATGTGCCATCCGAAAGCGTACCAGATAGCGTACCCTGGCCACTGGCCACATTGACGGTGGGATCACCGTTCAGGACCAGCGCATTTGACAGCACCAGCCCATCCGCACCGAAATTGAGGGTCGTGCCCTGTGCCATGTTCAGCGCACCCGTGCTGAGGGCTGATGCGCTGGCAACCGTCAGTGCCCCCCCAGCAAGCGTCGTGCCCCCGGTGTAGCTGTTCACACCCGACAACGTCATGTTGCCCGTGCTGTCAATAACCAGCGCACCAGTGCCCGAAACCATATTCGTCAACGCACCGTCCGCTGATTGACGGAGTTCCAGGGTGCCATTATCGACAATTTCGCCTGTGCCGAAACTTCCCGTCGTACCCGTCAGCGTACCGCCGGTAATCGTGGTTCCGCCGGTATAGCTATTGTTGCCCGTCAGCGTTTCATGCCCATCAAGCAGCGTCACGCCCCCCGTCCCGGCAATGGTGCCCGCGAAGCTCCCCGCCGCATCGGTCAGGGTCAGCGTTTCACCACCCAGCGCAACGGCGCCACCGCTATTGCCCGACAGGGAGGCAATCGACGCCCCATCCGTGGTGCCGGAAATATCGAATGTACCGCCGCTGAGCGTAACCCCGCTTGAGGTCGCGATGCTGCCATCACCCGTCAGCGCCAGCGTACCTGCATTGATCGATGTTGCCCCGGTATAAGTCTCAGCTTGCGCCACACTCAGCGTGCCGGTTCCATCCTTGAACAGCATGCCGGTGCCAGAAACCAGATTGGTTAGCGTTCCATTCGTTGACTGGTCGATATCCAGGGTGCCGTTATCCACGATCGCACCGCTGCCGAAACTTGCTGTCGTACCCGTCAGCGTGCCAGCCTCGATCGTGGTCCCGCCCGTATAGGTATTGACGCCTGTCAGGGTTTCATGTCCCCCCGCCAGGGTCAGGCTGCCGCCGACTGTATCTGTCTGTGTGCCGAGCTGCTGATTGGCGATGCTATCATTGGTAATCGTACCGGAAAAAGTATCCGATGCATCCGTCAGCAGCAGGTTCTGGCTGCCCAGTGACACAACGCCATTCCCAGCCAACGATGTAATCGCGGTGGAAGATGCGGCGATCGTCCACTGCGTATCACTATTGCTATCGCTGTTTGTATCCGATGTGTTGGATGCCACCGTACTGTTAAGCGAGATATCAAAAATACCATTATCCACCACACGGCTGGATGATGCTATGCTGGCCTGTGAGGATGAGCCGTCCGTCTCTCCGAGTGTACTTGCAGAGGCAAGCAATAAAGCAGTTCCACTACCGATGGTCGTCGCACCGGTATAAGTGTTCTCCCCACCAAAGATGGTGATGACAGTCGACCCTGACGTGCCGGGATTCGTGAGGGTTATCCCGCCCCCGACACCACCGCTGATCCCACCATCCACAATCGGGCCGACAACCCCGTTCACAATATTGCCACTGACACCACCGGCGAGAAGCAGTTCCGGTGTCTCCACTCCCTTTGCCCCTGCCCCGATTGTCAGGGTATTGCCGCCAAGTGCGATTGTTGCATTTGCATCATTTATGGCAGTGACGGATGCACCGTCGGATGTGCCTGAAATATCAAGAACACCGCCGGTATACATTGAGAGCAGGCTGGAAGACGCAATACTTCCATCCCCAGCCAACGCCAGCGTTCCTGATGAAATCTGTGTCGAGCCGGTATAGGTATTGACCCCGGTAAGTGTCTCGGTCCCGCCCGTCAGATTCAGACTGCCACTGGTGCCGCCTGCTACACCACCATCGGCAATAACCCCGCCAAACGTGCCACTGGCATTGGTTAACACCAGCGTCTCTTCGCCCAATGCAACAGTACCATTACCCGACAGGGATGCGACCGAATTCGCCTCCATGGAGGACCCTGAAATATCGAGCGTTCCGTTATCAACAACTCCGCCTGACGTTGCGATCGAACCTGCCCCCGAAAGTTCCAATGTCCCGGAACTGATCGTCGTGACCCCGGTATAGGTATTGCTACCTTCCAGCACCAGTGCCCCTGCCCCATCCATCGTAAGTCCGCCCGTGCCACTGACAGGCGCAGTCACGTTCAGGGTTGTGCCTGCATCGGGGCTAATTTCGCCCCCCCCTGTGCCAAGCGTGATGCTACGGGCAGTCGTGACGTTCGCTGTTGTCTCCAGGTTTCCGTTATCCGTCAGGCTTAGGCTGCCAGCCGTATTGCCCAACGCGGAATCAGATGAGATCGACAGGCTTCCGCCATCAATCGTGGTCCCCCCCGCATATGAATTGACACCACTGAGGACCACATGCGCCCCGTCGGCCACCGTGACGGCACCCGCACCGGAAATCACACCAGAAACATCGAGCGCATCGCCCGTCCCCTTGGTAAAGGACAGCGCGGACGACGCACCATCCATTACAATGGCGTTATTCAGCGTGCCCGCCCCCCCTGACGCGATGGCGAGGCCAGAGGACGCAGCAATTTCAATATTGCCTGAAAGGGTACTACCATTTTCCAGTAACAGTGCGTTGCCGGTACCACTGGCAAGGATCGCATCGGCTTGCGTTGTGCCATCACCAGCCATCCCGCCGGTAATGGACCCCGAATTATCCACTGTATCGCCACCAACCATAACAAGGCCGACACCACCAGCACCGACACTTCCGCCTGTGCCACCCGCACCACCGGTAATCGATCCCGCATTGGCAAGGGTCAGCCCCTGCCCCATAAAGGCCACGCCGACACCACCGGCGCCACCGCCACCATTCGTGTTAGCCGCACCACTGACGGCCTGCCCCGCGCCACCGGTGCCACCTGCACCACCTGTGATGCTCGCACTGTTGGTACTGGTCGTGGCCGTGGCATTCCCACTGGCAAGGAGGTCGAGGCCATCGCCACCGCCGCCGCCACCACCGCCGCCGCCCTCACTGGAGACACCCGCCTCACCACCGTTCCCGCCGGTCCCGCCAGTTACGACATTGGACACCGTAACACTGTCGGTCGCAATAACACCGGCCCCACCGCCGCCACCGCCGCCGCCGCCGCCGTTCCAGGTGCTGTTTCCCCCGCCACCGCCACTGCCCCCCGTGATGGCGGACGTAACGGATGCGCCGGCACTTTCGATCACGCCAGCCCCGCCGCCACCGCCGCCACCTGCGTTGAAGCTGTTATCATAGGCCGTGGCACCTGCGGAACCGACCACGCCGCCCGCACCGCCCGCACCGCTTTCTCCGCTAAGGCTCAACCCGTCATGCCCGGCACCGCCCACACCGTCGGACGACGCGGCACCCGCGCCTGCCAGCGAAGTTGCGGGCCAACCGCCACCAGCGCCGCCCCCACCATTACCGGCACCGCCCACGCCGCCATATCCAGCCGACGCCACCACCCCGCCAGCACTCTGCCCCATCGCCACATGGGGCACGCCCGTACTGATCAAGGCCGCCAGCACGGCAACCGACCACGGCGAAGATGAAACAGCACGCGACAGGCTGGTGCCTGCACGCAGAACATGCTGCAAACGCGGATAGGAGTGTGGGTTGCCACCCGCAGGAAAACGGGTGACCCGAGCAGGAAGGGGGCTGTTATGCATCAAGACAAATCCTGGGTGGCATTGCATTGGAAATGATAGGGGGAAAACACACATTTCCAACGATATTACGTTGCAATATCGGAACGATTTACGTCCGGCGCAGTCCCTGATTTCGGGACATAAATTCAGATAATTCCCTGACAGGAAAAGGTTTGTGAAAAACATGCATATACATGGGACATCACCGATCTGGTCCCCATATCAGACATGCAATCGGCATCTATTTTCAAAAACCCGATATTTCATGAATTTATTTTTCTTATATTTTTAAAAAGTTTTTCAATCCCATATTCCATACCCCTGTCATTCCGGGATCACCGGGCATATCCGGTGGCATCCTGTTTTACGGCGCAGATATCCTGTCAGTTCACATCCCGAAGTTTGCCCGCGACAGAGGGTGGTGACAACCGGAAAGACGATGATTTTGTCAACCTGCGTTAACAAGTCATTCCGATCAGATAACTTTGCATAGTGAACGGATATATCGAATGTTTTTTAAACAAGGTCGAGACGATATCCGCTGCGCCGCACTGTACGGATCACGGGGCGTGGCAGGTCCCGCGCCGTGGAGGCCGGTGGTATTTTACGACGTAACCGCGTTATCAACGTATCGACCGTGCGGACGGTAACATCACGGTCATCCCGCCTGCCGATGGCCTCCAGCAACACGTCACGCGACACGACGTTCCCGACCGATACCGCCATGGCCATCAACAGCGAAAATTCCCCCCCCGTCATGACTGCCTGTTCCCCACCGGGGGAGACAAGCTGCTTGCGCACAAGGTCAAGGCGCCAGTTCCCTACCATCAGGAAGGAAGACCTGCTGCCCCTGCGCCGCAGGACGCTACGCACCCTTGCCGCGAGTTCGTCAAGGACGACCGGTTTGACCACATAATCATCACCACCATCGTCAAGCGCCTGGATACGGTCAGAAACCTCGTCGCGGGCGGTGACAAAAATCAGCGCGGCATGGTCATGTATGCGCAACCTGCGCGCGGCCTCCCGGCTGTCACCATCAGGCAGGTTGATATCACACAGCACGAGATCAGGCAGGCTGGCACCCCATTTTTCCTGCATTTCCGCAACACTGCCCGCAACCGTAACCCGGTAGCCGCACCGTTCCAGATAACGCCGCATCACACCTTGTAATTCCGGGGCATCCTCGACAAGCAGGATCGCTTGTGCCTCAGATATGGGACCATCGTGTTTCATGTGACAACTTTTCTGGAAATGGTCTGTTCGGCAGGATTAAAACGCGCAATCGTCGCCTCCAGCGCCGCCATCAGGTGATGCGCGACATCCAGGCGCGCCGGGTCCGCGCACAGCACCTTTTCAACGTCCATCGCAATACGCCCAAGACCCGCGAACCCAAAGACAGGCGCACTGCCACGCATCCGATGGGCCACGCGCCGTATACACTCCCCATCCTCCCGGGCCATGGCGTCGCGTATTTCCGACAGACACTCCCGACATGCAGCGGCAAAGACAGGCATTTCAGCCGCGATGGAAAAACCGGCATCCGAAGTTTCGCCCCCCTTGCGCATGCCCCCCCCACACAGGGTAGCGATAGTGGACAAAAGCACATCGAAAGAAACAGGTTTGGCAACGGTATCACTAATGCCGCTTGCCCGATAACGCATGATATCCGGCCCCATGACATTTGCCGTCACGGCAATGATCGGCATTGCTGCTGTCGTGGCGTCGGCACTTGCACGGACATATCGTGCCAGATCCTCCCCCTGCATGTCGGGCAACACCATGTCGAGCAGCATCACGTCAAAATATCCACTTTCGAGTTGCGCACGCGCCTCCGCCCCGGAGGCGGCAACAGCAATATCCATTCCGTAAGGGACGAGCATTTCCAGCATGACCAGCCGGTTTTCCGGCGTATCTTCCACCAGCAGGACCGACAGGCCGACACGCGGTATCAACGCGCCCTGCGTGGTCGCAACCGGGATCGCACCGACCTCGCCAAGGGGTAAGGTAAAGGTGAACCTGCTGCCACCATCAATATTGTCCAGTGAAACGCGCCCCCCCATTGCAACGGCAAGTCGGCTGACAATGGCAAGGCCCAGCCCTGATCCCGGCACGAATTCCGTATCCGGGCCACGTACAAATTCATCAAAGACACGGTTCAGCACATGTGGCGGGATTCCGGGACCGGTGTTGGTCAGTTCGAATGCGATCTCCCACACACCCGGACCGCAGCGCTCCGCCCGGACAACAAACCTGATAGAACCTGTTTGTGTGAACTTCAGCGCATTATCGAGGACATTGCCCAAAAGCTGGTGCAGCCGTGTCGGATCACCCGATATCGTCGTCGGCAAGGGATCGAATTCATGTGTAAACGCCAATCCCTTTTCCGCACAGCGTTCCACCATGACATCCGCAAACTGCGTGCACAGATCCCCCAGATTGAAGGGCACATGGACAATCTCGATCCGGGCAGTCTCCAGGCTGGCCATATCGAGTACGTCATCCAGAAGCCGCACAAGCCCTGCCCCCTCGAAGCGCATGAGTTCAAGCCTGCGTCTCTGGTCCTCTCGCGGGCTATCGCGCAGCATCAGGCTTGTCATGCCGAATATGGCATTCAGCGGTGTTCGTACCTCGTGGCTCAGATGCGCAAGGAAACGCCCCTTGTTGCGCGCATCGTTTTCCGCCCGGTCCTTGGCGCGATGCAATTCGGCCAACGTAAGTTCAATCTGCTGCGTGCGTTCAGAGACCTGCGCCTCAAGGCTGGCATTCAAAAGGGCCAGGTCATTCGAAAGGATACGCACATGGCTGAGTGACGCCACGAAACGCTGTCCAAGGATAATGATATGGAAAAATAACAGCATCAGCCCGCCAAGTGGCGCAAGGTCGGTTCCATACCGCCACCAGTGGGCATACATCATGCCATCATGCAGGACGCAGGTAATGAAGATCACGACGCCAAGGCCAAGGATTTCAGCACTGCTTTCCTTGTTACGGATCGCCCGGATAACACACCATGTGTAGTACCAGGCGGAACATATCAAAAACAGGATGGAGACATCGCGAAACCGGGTAAACAGCGCCACAGGGGTCAGGATCGTCAGCAGGCATCCCATCGCGGCCGAAACCTGTATAAACCGCCCCGCGAAACGATGCAGACACCCCGGAAAAAACTCCCACAGCAACCGGAAATAGATCGGCCATGACATGTAAATGGTCAGGTATTCCAGCCGATACAGGAATGTAGCAGACAGCGAAGGAAACATCCGTGCCAGCAGGCCGCTGGTGCAGCCCAGACGCGCGGCAAGGAAGATGATCAGAACAAGAAGCCAGCCCCATCCACGTGAATGGGTCGTGACACCAAAAGCGGCGATATAGAAGGCAAGGATCAGGAGGGCACCCAACACCCCGGCGTCAAAGACAAGCCGGAATTCAAGGGCCTGCCGAAGGTCATCATGCCCACCGACCAGAACGGGGCCAAGGATCCCACCCTCGAAATGGAAATGATTCGAAACCTCCACAGCAAGGGTAAGCGTGGAATGCCCTGGTTCAATCGACACGTACTGGTTCAGCAGGGTGCGCGGCGTTTCATCACCCGCATGCAGGCCCGGCACCCCTGATTGGGACACCACATGCCCATCCACCCACACGCGCGATGCCGACAGGATCTGCGGAATCTGGAGCGTCAGTTGCGGTACGTTCTGTGGCAGACGCACCACCATGCGGTAGGTAAGTGCCCCAAACCCGGCAGGTCGATTATCATTAACCCGCCGACAGATGTTGGTGGTGTTCCACAGACCGGGCACGTGGAGCGTTGCATCCGGCACCAGCCCATCCCCTGAAGGCATGGACAGATGTGCCCCATCCAACCTGCAGAAAACCTGCCAGTCACCATCCAGGGCAATGGTGTGCCGTGCATCCCATTGCCTGAGGTCAATGACGCCATTGCCTACAACCGCCCGATAAAGATCCTCTGCCACGGCGACGGAAATATGAACGCCTGCAACCAGACCAATCGATACCAAAAAAATCAATATCGATCCTAAATGCCAGCCCCGGCCACCTGGAAGACGCTGGAAATGCATCATGTCCCCTTTGCCGGTGCAGTGCGAGGCGTCATCGCCTGCCCATGCATCAGAAAAAAACCGCAAGGACACAGAAATCCTGGGGTAAAATTAAATATTTCTTTATTACGGAGCGTATTTGTAAAAACCACACATATATCCCGCGATCCGCGGCCATGGCCTGATGCAGAGATATTACAATCCCGATTGCCGGCACATACATGACAGACGCACCCGACATTCGACATATATCTCTGGCAACGCTTTCTGATCAGGTTTCCCTTGTCATGGCAATTTGTAATTACATGGTGCTGACGCTACTGTTTTCATGGTTGTGTAGGAGTTATGCAGTATGGTCATAATTTGCCCCCGGCGCACAAGCGTGACAATCGAAAAAAAAGTGAGTTTGTCAACGTGGGTTGACAATTCATCCCGTTGAAGGAACCTGTCGCGGAAACCGGTATGACGGGGCAGGATGTTTTCCGCCGGAACCAGCCCCCTTCAGGGCGCGGGATGACACCGCCACCATGTCATGTAAAATGCCGTGTCCGTAATGATCCACAGCCAAGACAGGATGCATTCATGAAACGCCGCCCGATCCTGTACGGCCTGCCCGTCATGCTGGCGGCTACCGCCTTCATTTTCCCATGCAGCGGGCATGCCAGCATGCAACATGCCTCCCCTCCCGCCGACATGGTGGACCCGCGCATCGGTACGGGCGGCGCCGGACATACCTTCCCCGGGGCAAGCATTCCATTCGGCATGATCCAGCCTTCTCCCGACACCGCGATGCCGGAATTCCACCATGCCTATGACTGGGCCGGGGGATACCAGTATAATGACCCCACCATCATGGGATTTTCACAGACCCACTTCTCTGGCGCGGGGCATTCCGACCTTGGCGACTGGCTGCTGATGCCCATTGCAGGCGATGTCCGCATGGAACCCGGCGATCCGGCCAAGCCCCTAAGTGGCTATCGCTCACGCTTTCGCCATGCGACCGAGGAGGAACATCCCGGATCTTATTCCGTAACGCTGGATGATTATGGTGTCCGTGCTGAACTGACGGCCGGATTGCGGGTAGGGTGGCATCGTTATACCTTTCCCACGGACAAACCCGCACATATCCTGCTGGACCTGCGCCCCAGCATCTATGACTATCCGGGAAAAGTGCTGTGGACGCGCCTGCGCGTGCGTTCAGACGGAACCGTGTCGGGCTGTCGCACCACACGTGGGTGGGCACCGGGGCGGACCACATGTTTTGCAATGCGCTTTTCACGTCCGATGGTCGCGCGGACCCTTTATAATCGCGAAACCAACCTGACCTATCACGGGTTCCGTGGACCAGGGAATGCCCCCGTTGACCCCGATGAGCAGAATGGCCGCGCTGTCGAGGCTGTATTCGATTTCGGCACTCTCTCCACGCCACTTGGGGTGAAGGTCGCAATCTCTCCCATCAGCGAGACAAATGCCATCGCCAACCTGGAGGCCGAGGGCAGAGGCTGGGATTTCGATGCGCGCCGTGCCGATGCCACAACCGCATGGAACCGGGCACTTTCGGTCATTGACGTCTCAGGCTCAACTGATCAGCGCACACAGTTCTATACCGCGCTGTACCACGCGATGCTTGCCCCTACCCTAAGCATGGATGCCAACGGGGATTATCGCGGCCCGGATCAGGAAGTCCATAAGGCGCGCGGCTTTGGCTTCTACTCCACATGGTCCACATGGGACGTATATCGCGCGCAACAGCCGCTCATGGCGCTGCTGCGTCCAGATATGAGTTCACAGTTCGTGCGCTCCCTTCTTGCGGCGCAACAGGCCAGCCCGGTTGGCGTGCTGCCGATCTGGTCCTATCAGGGGCTGGAAACATGGTGCATGACCGGATATCACGCCGTGCCGATCATCGCAGACGCCTATTTGGCAGGGGTGCGGGGGTTTGACGCGGATGCCGCACTCGATGCGATGGTTGCATCTGCCACATCACCCGTTTACGGCGACCTGACAGATTACATGAAGCTTGGTTATGTCCCGATCGACCGGGAAGCCGAAGCCGGGTCAAAGACATTGGAATATGCTTATGATGATTGGTCGCTTGCGCGGATGGCACGTGCGATGGGCAGGACACGCATTGCCGAGACCTTTGAAAAACGCGCCCGTAACTGGCACAATGAATGGGATTCACAGACCGGGTTCCTCCGGGCCCGGTTGAGCACAGGGGAATTCCACACTCCCTTCGACCCTGCCGCCGCGGCCTATGGCAGCGATTATACCGAGGGCAATGCCTGGCAATATCTGTGGTACGTGCCACAAGACGTGCCCGGCCTGATTGCGACAATGGGAGGGAATGCGAAATTCACCACCAGGCTCGACGAACTGTTTGATACGAAAGTCGATCCTGCCCGCTTCAAAAATGTTGAGGATATCAGCGGGCTGATCGGATGGTATGCGCATGGCAACGAACCAGGCCACCATATCGCCTATCTTTATGACTATGCCGGTGCGCCATGGAAAACACAGCAGCGTCTGCAACAGATCATGGACAGCCAGTATAATGCCCGCCCCGACGGATTGGCCGGTAACGACGACCTGGGGCAGACATCGGCATGGTACCTGTTCACCGCGCTGGGCTTTTATCCCGTTGCACCAGGAAGCAATGATTACACCATCGGTCGGCCGTTCGTTCCCAAGGCGGTTATTCATCTGCCCAACGGACGCATCTTTACCATGGTGGCAGATGGGCTGGATGCTGGCCATCCTTATGTTGCGTCCGTGACCCTCAATGGCAGGGCACAGGACCTTCTGCATCTGCGACACGAAGATATCCTCAAAGGAGGAGAACTGCGCTTTGTCATGCAGGCCACGCCGAAACGCTGAACATGGTATATATTATAAACATTCCCCGGATTGGGGTGCATCAGAAACCTGCCGTTCCTCCCACAATCGCGCCAGACGGGCATGCAGTCCTGGTTCGCTCGCGTAAATATACAGCCCCCTTACCCCACGGGTCATCAGGACGTTGATTGAATTGAGAATGATCCGTACCATGACCTTTGCCGGGTTCTCCACCCCGTCCCGACCGGTAAAGGCCGCACGGTCCTCGTAACGGGAGGGGTCGATTACGATACGATCCGTCGCGCGGTCATAGGTGACAGACGGCCCAAGGATGACACCAGCATAATTAAGGTCGAACCCTTGGATGGTATAGACCGACCCCACTTCGTCAATCGTATCGGGCCGTTCCGCCCACGGCAGGCGGGCCTGCGGCATGGCACGATCCCAACGCAGGTGAAAACGCCCTTCTGTAATGAAATGATCCTGCCCATTCAGTATATAGGGATAATCATAGGTCGCCAGCATCCGACACATACCATATTGCATGTCCCGTTGCCTGATGGCGTCATACATGTCCTGTGCATCATCAAAAACACGGAAATCAAACGTTTGCGGTGCGGGCAGTGGCCGCAGGATGCCATCCCGCAGCGCACGTATCCACTGCATGACATCCGTGTGGGCATGCATACGAAACTGATGTTCCAATCGCCGTGTCACGACCGGAACGCCCGACAGCAATCGCGCAAGGGAGGCACCATCCCATAGACTCTTGAATTTCAGAACCTGATGAGCATCAAAGATAATCACCACGACATGCGCATGGCGGATGATTTCCTCAAGCTGGTTATTCTGGCGAAAACGGTTATAAGGATCGCTGCGGGTCAACAGCAGGTGGGCTTCATCTACCAAAACTATGTCGGCACGTCGCGCCCCACCATATGCACGGTTTATGAAGGTTGTCGGACGTTCGAAATCTTTTTTACGTAGTGCAGTCTGATTTTGTGAAATATTACGGTAAAGCTTGATCATTTCCGGATGATTGACTAACAGGAAATTATGGGTGCCATAAAGCGGATCATGAATATCCTGTCCCCGTGCCGCCTGCTGTATCGCGGTAAACAGGGTGTTGAGCAGCAGGCTTTTTCCAGTACCCGCATCCCCCTCAATCACAAACACCGCGTGGTCATCCGCCTGATGGGCGCGACAGAAAGACAGCACCTCCGCCATCAGGGCATCCTGTCCCTGTGTTAATGCCATCGTAGGCGCAAGACGCGACACTGCGCTGTCGTTACGGGAATGGAGAGGCTTAATCATATATTTTTACCTGCCAAGGAGAGGATCTGAAAATCCGGTTACAAATACACCATGACAGGCATGAATTTTTCGGATTTTTACAAAATGCTTTTTGTGCAGACCTGTCCTGATTTCCATCACTCATGACCGCCCCAATGCCAGCATATAAGATCACCGACCATGATCCTGTCGCCTATTTGGAAAATTATCAAAACAAAGTAAAATATTCAATCAGGGTCTAAAAGTTCCCAAAAATTTTTGATCTCGGAATTGGCGGATTTTCCTGTTCGATACCACGGCTGTTAATTACACATATTGCGGGCTGCACCTCCACATCGGCAGCTTTTATCACCATATTACATAAGGTGTAATAGACAGTTCGCCATCACCCGCATTTTAGCAGGTCAGAAAAGTCGCCACAGACCGTGTGCTACGATAGAAAATGCGTCGACACCCCATATCATTTACAGCAATGCGTTACCACATACATGATGGCATCAATGATGCCGATGCATGTTTGTTTCCCTTGGGCAAGCGCCTGACCCTGTCCTTGGAATGTCATGCCTGCTCAATCCCACTGTTCATCAGTGAGGTCCGCGCCGTAGTTCATTGGCATGAACACCGATCAAACATCCCCCATACATATTAATGATAGCTGCTAAAAAATTAGGCTATATTTTTGTAATATTGTTATAAATCAGCACTTTAGCTTTGACTGTGGTAGTGTAACCCTACATGTGCTATAGTGTGAGGTGGCGTGTCGTAGCGCCGTTGAAACAAGGAGGCCCCTATGTCGGGTGGCCTGCCGAATACAACACCCGGACTATGGTCCAGCGGTGAACAGTATGTGCTGTTTATCGTCTGGGGAATAGGTAGGGCGTGAGTTCACCTTGTTTCACACGCTACGACCCACCCGACGCCAAAAGGCGTTGATGTGCAAGCACGCCTGTCGTAGGGCGATGAAACATGGTGAATAATGATACTTCAAAAGGTGGCGGAATCACCGCCATTTGTTGTGCCCATTCAGGAACATAACATAAACACACCCCCCTTCGGAACTTATCCTCCAACCCAAATACAGAAACGGATACGCACGGTATTTTTCGATACCCTGTTTGGATATATGCGTTTTCGACGCCCCTTTGTCGAAAGGTTCAAACAGGAATGTAAAGGCCCTGTGGATTCATATCTGTTCGGGTTGAAAGTTCGGTTCTATCCACAGGATAACCAGACTGATGCCAAGTCAGCGGTCTGCGGAAACTGCTACAATGCCAAAGAATGGCGATGGCTGGACAAATGCCTGCCTACTGGTGGCACCTTCGTTGATATCGGGGCAAATATGGGGTTCTTTTCCCTGTTTGCTGCCACCAAAAAGGCCAGGATCATCGCCATTGAGCCCAATGGCATTGTCTTTGAAAGACTTTCCACCAACATGGCCCTTAACGGGATCAAAGCTTTTTTGGTCAAGGCAGCCGTAGGTAAAAGGGATGAGCCCGGCACCCTGATCCAGACCAATATGGATTATGGGAGTGGTAGCATTGGTCAGGGTGAAGGAGAAACCGTTCGTATTCGACCCTTGCTTGATATCCTGACAGACGCCCAAGTAAATCATGTTGATGTATTGAAAATCGATATTGAAGGATATGAGGATAGGGCCTTACTACCCTTTCTGGATACCGCACCTGTCGGCCTGCTACCCGGTCATATTATCATTGAATACAGTGAACGTGATCGTTGGCAATCAGACCTGATGGGCAGGTTGGCTAAATCCGGATATCGCCGCAAGGCACGTAGTCGCGGCAACATCCTGCTATCACGAAAATAAGGGAGAATAAGCAGACTGCCCGGCAGGCCCAACCCTGCCGGGCAGTGTTGTTTTGATGTGTCTAGTCATTGGGATATAAGCAGCCGTTTGAAAAGTCAGACTCAATAACATACTGAAATTATAAAGATTTTTGGTGAGTATTTTTCCAAAAAAGCTTCGAAAGACGCCGCCTTTTTCGATTAAAAGGCAGCACCCAAAAACTTTTCTTGTTTTTTATTAATGATTTGTTTTCAAACAGTCTCTAAGCGGCAAATATCACGTTTTGCTACTTTTTAAAAAGTTACTTATCCCGGCAGTCCCCGGAACATGCCGAACCTTTTGCGATCCTGCACGTTCCAAACATCTATACAGTCAGGACATCTTATGATGCGCCCATTCAACATCTTCGTCATCATGGCTCTTGGCCTTTCCATCGCTGGCTGCCATGCCGCCCATCGTGATCGCCATCCCGTTTACTGGCATGACGGTTATCATCGTGGTGGTTACGGCAGCCAGTATGGCGCACCGGGACGCAGGTAAAAATCATGCCGCCACGCCTATCGCGTAAGACGCATCCGGCCCTGATCGCCTTTCCTAATGCCCCGGCGCGTAATGCAGCATAACCATCCCATGGACTTCATCCCAGCTTCCTGAACGGGAATATCCGCCCTCCACCCCAAGGCGGAAAGACGGGGTGAGCTGATAGATCGCCCGAGCCTGCACATTACCAGCCAATCCTCCCGTGGACTGGCCGGCATATTTCTGCCGGGCCGCGATCCCCCCTTCACCCAGCGGGAACATCGCGGTCGCATTCTCGGTATAGTGCTGATATCCCCCTTCCCCCTTGAACATCCATGTCCATCGCCCCGCATGCCCGTCATAGGTCAGCGGCATCAGCGCCGCCATGAACGCGTGTGGAGAGAAGTAGCCCCCCTGCCCCCACGTAAAGAAATACGAATTGCGGCGATATCCGAAATAGACCAGGTCCAGCCCAAGCCGCAGATGTTGGGCATCATGGCGGTGCCACACGAGGGCGGAGCCACCCGCACCTGCTTCGGCTTCATGGTTGGCCACCGTGTTCGTGCCCTGCATGACCGCATACCCGCCGCCGGCATAGAGATTGTATCCCGGCTGCGACCACTCCAGTTGTCCATGCCCCCTGTTGCGGGTCACGCCGCCCCACACACGTCCGGTTCCCGGGTCCCGCGCGCCAGAATAGGCCACAAGGCTGTCTGTCACCGCCCGACGTTCCCCCGTCAGGCGCAGGGTCAGGTCATGTGTCAGGTGTGGGGTCAGTTCGATCCCCCCCAGAACGTTGGATGTCGCAAATCCCAACGGTGTTGACCCGACATCAGCCGACAGCCACCGACGCTGGTAATGCACAGATAACGCCACACCGGCAACAGCCGGAGCCACGCGGAATCCCGGACGCACACCATTGCTGGCAACACTGCCATACTGTCGCGCCGTGGTGGTGGAGGACAGCGGATCGCCCGACATCAGCACACTTGGCATTACCGAAACAAACAACTGATTTTGCGTAGAGGACAGCGGCAATGTGGCTGTCATGGGCATGTTGACCACGGTCATATGACCCAGTCCCGATTGCCCTGAACGATCGCGGATTTCGATATTCCCGTCTGCCTGCGGTGACAGGGCGCGGGATAGATAATCGCTTTGTCGGTCGAGCGCCTGCACAGGGGTCAGATGCGGGTCATAATGATAAATCTCTGGCATCGTCGCCCCCATGTCGGGCACGAACCCTGTGCTGATGTCGGGCCATTCATCGCCGGCATGCACGTGATACGGGGCGCAGCCTATATCGATATGCGTACCATGACCGGTGGAATCATCCTCATTTTGCGTGGGCGTACAGTCCAGCATCCGCGCGTGCCGCACATCGCGCAGGCGGCGAAGGTCATGCCCATGCAGGCCGTCAATCTCGGCCTGTATCTCCCACGTATCGCCCCATTGCGGATGCCCGGCCGCCAGTTTGTGCGCCATCTCCAACGCCATGTGTTCATGGCCACTTGCAAGGCCGTCACGTGCAAAGGCCGCCTCCGCCATCCTGTCTTCCGGACGGAGCGCCAAAGCCTTGCGGTCATAAACCATGGCCTGACCGGGCTGGCGCAACGCGGCTTCCACACGGCCCCGCGCAAGGAGCAGGTCCGCATCATCTGGCGTCTGTGCCAATAGTGGGTCAAGCAGGCGCCGGGCCATGTCGGGATGCCCGTCCAGATCGGCGCGGTCCGCACGTGCGATCGCAAGGCTTTTTTCCATTTCACCCAGGTCCCGGACCTGTGCGGGGGTAAGACGCCTTCCCTGCGTGATGGACGGAAGCGCATCAAGCAGTTGCTGCGCCGCCACGGGATCGCCAATCTGCATGAACATACCGGCATAAGACAGGCTCTGATTCACACTGACATGTCCCGTGCTTTGCGTCAGGGCACGATGCAGCACGTCTGCTGTCGCCTCGGTAGGGGCATGGCGTTTAAGCATTGCATCCACCACCAGCCGCGCATGCGTTCCTTCGGGGTCGGGCACAACGGGCATTCGTTCCAACATGGGAATCGCGCGCGCGTCGTCTGTCGGCAGAACACGGATCTGGTGCCACAGCATGACCTGCGCCACGCCATCAGACATCTGTGCGGTGATATCCGCAGGTGGTAGGCGCGCCAGAAGCGCATCGGCCCGTGGCATATCCTGATCCTGCAGGGCGAAGATGAAACAGGCCTGTACGTCCCCATTCATTTTCGGCAGGGGATCGCACAGGACCGCCATCAGGTTCCGCGCGCGTGTCGGCTGCCCCTGCACCAACCATGCCTGCGCAAGATGCAGGCGCAGCCAGCCATTATGCGGGGCATCACGCAATGCCTGTTCCAGCAGTACGATGCGCTTGCGCGGGTCCGTCTCGGCCTCCGCCATGGCGCCAAGCACCCGGGATTCCAATGCCGTAACGCCGGGATAACGCGCGGCTTTCAGACGTGCGATCCAACCTTCGGCTTCATGGATCTTACCTTCCTCCACCAGCACATCGGACAGGGATGCTGCTGCGGGCATGTCGCCGGGAACAAGGCGCAGCACCCCGCGCCAGGCGGCCTCTGCATCGCCAAGCTGGTGACGCGACTGTTCAATGATGGCGCGGACCCTGAACGTATCGACAATCCTGCCATGGTCCTTTTCCACAGCAGGTAACATGGCCCATGCCTCTTCATATTCATGATGCGCCACCAATGCCCACAGGCGGGCCAGTTGCGGATCACCGCCCGGCGCATCAAGCCCTGCAAGGGCATCACGAATCCCTGCATTACCGGGCGCAAGGTTCAGGGCCTGCGTCAGGAAATTACGCGCCGATTTCAAATCCCCCCGGCGCTGCGCCACTAGACCCAGCCCCTCCAGAGCCTCGGCATGGGGGGGACCGGACTGCATGGAATTATGGAAATCACTTTCTGCCTGATCCAGTTCCCCATGCGACAGCGCGTGGTACCCTGCCCCCACCAACGCCAGCCGTTCCGCCTGTGCCCGCGCGGCCTCCACTGTTGCCAGACGGCGACGCATTTCGCCATCATCTGGATGCAGTGACAACCATTCGCGATAATAAGGTTCGGCCTGCGGGTCTGTTCCCATCCATTCCAGTGTTTTGCGCCATGACTGCATCACCTCGTCACGGATAAAATCCGGTGTCGTGGGGGACGTGGCCAGCACACGCATGTCCTCGATCGCGTCCGGGCGGGACGTGGCCCGATAACTCAACGCCTGCGCAAGGGCCATGCGCACCTCAAGGTCATGTGGAAAGATTGCACCCAGCGCGCGCAGGCGCTGGATCGCCTCGCCATATCCCAAAAGGGAACCCGCCAGAACCCGGTCATATTCCAGTTCCTGTTCCGGCAATGGATGCGCCGCCCGGAAAACCGTGCGATAGGCAAGGGTTGCCTGCAACGGCTTACCACGATCCGCAACGGCACGGGCGTTCGCCAGCGCCACCGGATCAATCGGCTCCTGCCCGATCCAGCCACGCAGGGCCGCGACCTGCGCATCTGTCCCCTGCTGCGCCTGCAGGATCTGCAATGTGGCACGCGCCGCGATCAAGTCGCCATGATGGACCTGCACCGCACCAAGCATCAAACGGGCCTCGATATTATCCGGCTCGATCCGCAATGCACGCTGAAGCGCATGAAGGGCATGTGCGTCATCGCCATGATGGATCCAGAACGCTCCCTCCTCTATCTGCTCATTGAGGATATTTTCCGCATAACGCACGGGCGTCTGCGCGCAGAGGGAGGACACCGGCCTGCAAAGGCTGACCGCCCCGACAAGGGCAAGCCCCCTCCATATCCATGCCCCGGTACGGCGGATATCGGGCAGGAAAAGACGGCAAGGCACAGAAGGCCCATCATACATGGTCGGTTTCCTTCTGTTACAGGTCGCCAGTCAGGTCATCATTCAATATGCGTCGCCTGCTGCGCGCGCTCAGGAGCATCATCGCGCATGATGTCCCGCACAGCGCGGCCAGCAGCGCCAGTGCACACAAGAGCAGTGGATGGCCGCCAAGATACCAGTCCGGCAGCATCCATATCGGCATATTCCCCACGGTATAGATCCCACCCGTGCGATAATTATCCAGACGCGCCCCATGGCGGATCACCATATCACCCTGAAAACGTGCAAGATCAGCGGGATCGCGCAGGTCACGCACCATGGCCGACAGCGCAGCAGGTGTCGCACCGAGTACAGCAACCACCGAACGATGTGCAACGAACGGCGACTGCGCGGCCACCACGGCGCCCCCGGCAAGGTTATAGGTGTGAGGAGCCGCAGCCCCGTCAGGGGGCGTGACATGATCGCAGATCCACCCAAGGAGGGAGCGGCCACGTACATATCCCGCCCGCGCCAGGGCCGCCTGCCCGTTACCCAGTTCCGCCTGCGTGGAAAAAACAAGGATATCGCCTGTAATCGACGCATCAACCGGCATATCCGTCGTCCGCACATCCAACCCGGTTGCGGGATAGCGGTTAACCGCCCCCACGAACCCTATCATGTCAAGAAATGCCCCCACCGTGTCCGGGGCAGGATGCGGCGGTACCAGGACGGTCGTTTCCGACAGATCGGCCATACGGGAAAAAGGAAATGCGGCAGTCGCAAAAAGATTGATGTCAGGCAGGACCGCGAAATGGCGTGATTTTGAAAAATCCACGCTGGAGGAAGGATCCAATTCCACCACATCATCTGATGCATCGGGTGCGACAGCGAGAGGATGGCGTGTTTGAACATCGAAATACAGCCGCAGTTCATTATGCTGCGACATTTTCCATACCGGCAGTTCCAGCGCATGTTCCACCGGTGTCCCACGTGTGCGGAACGGGTTAATCGACCAGGGCACCAAGGGATAGGAATGCACAAATGTATCGTTCAGCGTTACACTTACATGGGATTTTGCCCTGTCCAGCACACCATCTTCGGGTGCGCGAAGAAGCAGATGCGCCATGAAGGGCCTGGAACGCCACGACCGCAGGTCCGGCGGCAACGTGATCTCGACCCTGAGGGTTTTGGACGTCAGGCCATGGGTACGCAATGCAGCTGTTGATACCAGTTCCCCAAACGTAACAGGTCGGTCGGTACGCACCAATCCGGGCGCGTCATAAGGCTGGCGCGCTGGTGGATGCAGGCTCGGCGCAAGGGCGTGCGCGCCCATTTCATCATGTTCCGCCCCAAGGACCAACGCCCCTGCCGCCGTCCTGACCTCTGCCATCGTTCGTCCTGTTACCACCAGGATCGTGCCAAACCTGTCCTGCGGATTTGGCACAACTGCAAGTTCCGGTCCCGACGGCCGCGTACCCCATGGTCCGGGCAGGCCCGCAGCGATGGCCACCGCGTTTCCTGCGGCAGGTAGGGCACCCGTCACGTTGAAATGGATCCGGCGATCCTGTGACTGCACGCCCAGCCATGATGCCACCATCCCGGCAGATGCAAGCAGCGCGGGGTCTGACATATCCGGCAGGACAAAAGTAACCGGCATCACCTGCGCCGCGTCCGGGTCCAGCACCGGATAAGGAAGTGTCGAGAGCAGACGATGCGGCACAAGACTTACGGTTGCCACTGTCATGGTTGATTGCTGTGAAATCAGGATTTTGACGGACTGGTCCGTGACCTGCACCACATTCCCCACCGGACCACGCGCATCCGGCCCGCAGGCAGGCACAGCCCCCCCGGCGTCCTGCGACGTGCGCATGAACAGGCGGAAATTTATCCTGTTGCGTGTATCAAGGAACATCGTACTGACCGGCAGGCTGACAGGCCCGAAATTCCCGTCGGCGGCGGGACAGATAACGCCTACGCCCTGGTTATTTATGCTTACGGCAATGGCAAGATGACCTGCCGCATGCCCCATGTGCGAGATCCCGGAAATATCAAGCCGCGCGGATGTGACGATGGCGTCACGGCCCACTTTGGCAGTCAGGCCATAAAGCGGTGCCTCCGCGCCCAGCACCATGTCCTCCGTTCGCCCCATCTCCGCAAAAGTGCGGGTGAACGTGACTGGCGTGCGGGAGACTTCGTCCACATCCGCCGTGGTCATGTGCGCATCATCAATCGCCACAACGGAACCGCCATCCACCGTGGGCGGGGATGCCTGCGCACGGACCAGCGCACCCGAACACACCATCAGGGCGGCGATCACAACCGTTTTGCCGATGCCACATAACCGTACATTGCGATCTGGCGGGATGACAAGCTGCTGGGGCGGAAGCCGATCTTCCGGCGGTGCCTTTTTCTCCTCCACGGGCGCACTCGGCGCGAGCGGCTTCGTCCGTCGGGCAGGACGAAATAGCGCGCAGATGCTCAGAACCAGCAGGTAGAGGCTGCGAAGCGGATGGTCTGGCTGAAAATCGGACCACTGCGCCCATGCATCATCGCGACCGAAGACAAGGCCCACGACCTCGTTTTCTTCTGCAAGACCCGGAATGACCCATTTCAGATGCACACGCCCTTCGCGTCGGGCAATGATTGTGGCACGCATCGTCACCTGCCCTGACGCAAGGGACCAGCGCACCGATACCTCCGCGCCTGCTGCATCGGATGATGGCACCGGAACCTGAAGCTGGCAGCCACCCATCGACACATCAACGGCATTACAGGCGATAACCTGCCCCTGCCCATCCGTAAGTTCGAAGGGAATGTTCGCCACGACGCGATGGTTACGTCGGCGCTGGCGTGTTTCACGTGCCGCCGCCACACCGCCAAGGACGATAATCAGGCTGAACAGCACCCATATCGAATTGACAGCCATTGCCCGAAACACAAGCGTTTCATTGTAATGGACAATCGCCGCCCATATCCCCGCGCATAATCCCACCGCCAATATGACGGCCATGATCACGCTGGGATACGAGGCGCGCCAGTCGAAACGCTCCTGGTCCAGCAGCCCCCCCTTGTCCGTGACATTAAAACTGCCCTTGTGGGGCGCCAGCATTGTGACGAACGTCATACGCACAAGAAACGGCGCGAGCATGGATTCGTAAATCTCGCTCCAGAAGGAATAACGCCACCGTCCCTGCAGGCGGGACATGGTCATGGTGGTGTGAAACAGATGCGGCAGGGCATAGACCGCAAGTTCATACGGCGAAGCCGCAATCATGGTCACGCCCAGGAACAGGTAGGCCAGTGGGGCCAGCAGAAACATCATGCGCGGGATGGCGAAAAAATAGTTCGTGGCCGCCGCCATGTAACAGATCCGCTGCGTCAGGCGCAGGCCACGCCCGAACATCGGATTATCCAGCCGCAGCATCTGGAACATCCCGCGCGCCCAGCGCACACGCTGCCCGATCTGAAGCAGCAGGGTTTCCGTCTCCAGTCCTGCCGCAAGCGGTTCGCGCAGATAACCCGTTCCCCATCCCCGGCGTTGCATGCGCAGGGCCGTATGGGCATCCTCGGTCACGGTTTCGGTAGCAAACCCGTCAATCGATACAATGGCCTTACGTCGCAAAAGCGCACATGATCCGCAGAAAAACGTCGCATTCCAGAAATCATTCCCATCCTGCAGCAACCCGTAAAACAGGTTGCTTTCAGGTGGGACCTCCATACCGCGGCGCATATTACGGCGAAAAGGGTCGGGCGAGTAGAAATGATGCGGGGTCTGCAACAGCGCCAGATTGGGATCCGCCAGCATCCACCCGACGGTTTTCTTGAGGAAGCCGCGCACAGGCACATGGTCACAGTCAAAAATCGCAATGATGTCACCCGTCGTCACGCCGATGGCATGATTGAGATTTCCGGCCTTGGCATGCATGTTCTGCGCACGGTTGATGTAACCGGCCCCGACCTGCCGGGCGAAATCACGAAATACCCGCCGCCGCCCGTCGTCAAGGATATAGACATTCAATTTATCCGCTGGCCAGTCCATCGACAGGCACCCGAGCACCGTTGTCCTGACAATGGAAATATCCTCATTATAGGTTGGGACATACACATCAATGATCGGCCATGTGGCCATGTCGTCCGGCAGGGGATGAATCTGTCGCCGCAGCGGCCATGCAAGCTGGAAATATGTAAACCCGACGCGAATGGTGGTGTAGATTTCCCCCACAGCCAGCGCCAGAACCAGAACGGTTTGCAAGATTCCGTCAAAATCGAGGGTGGAAGTAAACCGCCAGACCAGATAACGACCGGATACGACAATAGAGAGGATCATCAGGAAACAGCGCGACCATCGTTCATTATGTCGGCGGACAAGAAAAAACAGAATTCCTCCCCCCACTGCCACAAAAAACTGACGGTCAGGTGAAAGATATGTCAGGCAGACCACCGCCATCAGTAGAGCGAAAAGCAGGCCGGAAATAAAAGGAGACTTTACAATACGCCAGATCATGGAATTCAGGACTATATCTTGCATTTGATATGCCGGTTTAAAGGATAATCAGGGCTTTTTATGAAAATTTTCTATAATTTTACGTTTGCATTGTAATATTTTAACAAACAAAAAGCGATCAACCCGCATCTATTACTCATGAAAATCCCGTTCCATACCCTGAACTCAAAAAATAAAGCACACAGATAATTGCAATATATCCCAATTAAATTGAAATAATATATATGTCAATGCTTGTTTTATGAAAACAACATGATGCTTCTATTTGAATTGCAACTCACACACAAAAACATACGTCATGAGGACTTTTGCCCGAGCTGTGACCAGACAGTCTGGCTGGATGAAAGAAGACCATCAGGTCCATATTCCCATCCATTCGGAAAAGAAAGAAATGCCACCTTAGATTGGAGGCGAAGACCGGAAATGATATCATATCTTCCTCTCCACAAAGCCGCAGGTGGCATTCCCCACGATACGCAGGAAAGAAGATTCGGATGACTTCGCTTCAAGATGGCACAACGGACCTGATACACTTTCCCAGGAAATCCATTCTTTCTCCTGCGGAAGCCTCACAATACCTTGGAATACGTAAATATCATTTATTCATTATGCGCATATTTCGATGTGGGCCACCAACAATCTCCATCAACAAAAAAACTTTGTATAAAGAAGATGAATTGGGTAAATTTCGCCTTTTTTTGATGGATTCTATGGGAATATGTGAAAATAATGGGATATATAAGGAAAAAGAGGATAAGATACGCAAAAATATTCATGATCCACTTATGTCCCTTCTTTCAATTAATATCATAAAGAGAAAATTTATTCTTGTTATACTATGGAGTATGGTGCTGTTTGGGATTTCAATAAACTTGCTATTATTCTAACATCTACCCTTTATGGTCCTTCATAATTTCTTCTCAGATGGCATTTAAAATATACCTGACAGGCACTTTTTATGAAAAAACAGATCGTCTATAAAATCCTGACCGCATCTGAATATGCCGCACTGGTACATGACGGGATTTTCTCCGGCTCTTTATTGGATATTTCTGATGGATTCATACATATGTCGACCGCGGATCAAGTAACTGCAACCGTTGATCTGTATTTCAAAGGACAATCCGGCCTCATGCTCGCTGCGATTGACCAAGAAGTATTGGGACCATCGCTGCGGTGGGAGGTATCTCGGGCAGGACAGATATTTCCACACTTTTATGGGCCATTGACCCTCGCTGCAATTATCAGGCTGTCCCCAGTAACACGTAATCGGGAAGGTCAGGTTGAAATTATAAGTCATTAAAATGTATCGCCACCACGATGAACGTATCCATACCCCTGACCCGACGGGAATTTAACAGTGCGTCAACATAAAATGAGCGACAGAAACAGGCGACATTCAGCCTTGGACAGCCTGTTATTCACAAGAAGAGCGCCTTGCATTTAGGGGGCTTCAACATGCTCTATTTTTTACCACCATCGTATAAAACCCGTCTGATAGTATATTACAACTGTCTGGTATAAAAAATCCGAAATTTACCAGTCTTTTGCATTACCATATATAATTTCGAACTCTCTTCAAACCAACTCCCGCATATTCGATACGATGCGCACGTCCTGTATATCATCAAGCAAGATCTAGCGTAGGTGACTGGCCATTATAAGCTTATCTCGCCAACAATCAAACAATACATAATACGATATAAAATATCAGAATATTAATATAATATATTGAAACATAATTAATTTACAAAAATCTCAACCTTACATAGCTATATAGTCTGACTGCGATAAATTTTCCTTGCTATGATCTATATATAATTTCGAAAAATATGTTATTATAAGGAATATATCTGCCAGTCAGCTACAATACAAAGGAGAGAAAGTTGAGAAATATAGTTAAATTTATGTCAAATGTTATTTTTATATTCATATTATTTTCTATTATATCGCTATTTATTTATAAATATGCCAATACTTTTAGTTTATCGGAAATCGGAACAGGAAAGATACATTGTGACCTGAACGAAAATCTAAGGACATGCCGCTTTACCCCGGTTGATACGGCATCCCTCTCCGCAGGAGTCAATACATATACTTCATATATCATTAACTACAATGAAATTGATGAGAAAAATAAAATATATATAGGAAGTAACTGTTCAAATTTCAATCTATCATCTGATGGGATTTGTACTTTTAGCGTATTTGGGAAAATAGATAAAAAAAATCACTCAATAAAATCCATAAAAATTAAAATGCCCGAATAGGCATTCCATGTAGATATGCCCCTTCCAAATATTTAGTGAGAATGAGACGAACACTTTGGTATGATAAATATATCCATATAATTATAGGTTTTAGATTTTTTAAAATACATCACCTTAAAAAATTAAGGTGATGTTCAGAATTTTTATGGATAATTATCTCACGGAATACTTCATGAAATAACATCAGTGCAACAATACAGAATTATCATTCTGTTATGGGAGTTATCAATGCACAATCACTCCCAACAAACCCCAATCGCCTGTTTTTCCTCACTCGCCATTGCGGATAACGCTGCCACCTTTGGCAACAAAGCGCACGGCATACAGTGTTTTGATATCGTGGGTCGGATCCCCCATAACAGCGACCAGATCGGCCAGTAGGCCAGGCCGTATTGCGCCAAGCTGATCGTCAATATGGAATATCCGCGCATTGCCAGACGTCGCAGCCTGTAGAACAGCAGAGGCAGGCATCCCGGCGGCAACCATGGCCTCCAGCTCCCGCGCATTGGTCCCATGGGGAAAAACACCAACATCACCACCGACACACAGAATAACACCTGCCTTTCGCGCAGCGGCAAAACTTGCGCGACTGGTCTGAACGGCTTTGGGGGCAGGTTCCTCGCCATTCCAGCCACGATAACGGGCAATGCTTTCCATGGCAGACAAGGTGGGACACAGCGCCGTACCGTGATCATGCATCAAACGAAAGACGTCTGGCGTCCCTTCTGATCCATGTTCGACAGTATCAACGCCTGCCAGAACGGCGCGGCGCATGCCTTCGGCTGAATGCGCGTGGGCGGCAACAATCCGTCCTGCCGAATGAGCAGCCTCCACCGCTGCGCGCATTTCTTCCATCAGGAAGGTTGGCCGACTGGGTTCACCCGGTCCCCAATGGTAATCGGCATATAATTTGACCACATCCGCGCCAGCAGCAATCTGTTCACGCGCCGCGCGCACCAGGTCGGGGCCATCAGCTTCCTGCGCGCCCTGCGGAATTGGGACGCCGGGTTCAAACCCCTTTGGTCCATAAGAGCCTGTCGCCACCAGCGCACGTGTCGCAACCAGCATGCGCGGACCGGGAATGATCCCCTGCTCTATGGCCTGCTTAAGGCCCACATCTGCATAACCAGCCCCTTCGGTCCCCAGATCACGCACCGTGGTAAACCCTGCCATCAGGGTCGCCCTTGCCGCAACAGTTGCGCGTGCAGTCCGCAGCGCAAGGGATTCATGCAGAACCTGATCGTCCCATTTCGTTTCGTTATAAGGATGGAGGAACAGGTGTGAATGTCCTTCGATCAGGCCGGGCAGCAACGTCATACCCGGCAGATCGATCACATGTGCGCCAGCAGGCGCGGACAGCGCAGGGCCGACGGCAGTGATACGTGTGTCATGAACCAGCACAGACCAACCTTCGTGGGGATGCGGATCAACCCCGTCAAAGACCCGCGCAGGACGGATCAGCAGGTCATCGGCCAATGCCGGAACCGCAAGAAGCGTCACCATCAGCCCAATGATTGGAAAATATTTTGTGAAACGCATTACGGCCTTTCCCATGAGGACGGTCAGTCGATCTTGCATATCGTTGCGCCTGTGGATAGATTTTTGCCGATGATAACCGTGCGTCCCCGTGTTGCAACCTTTCGTATTCTCTTTCTTGGTGCCCTGTTCATGGGGCCCACCCCATGCACGCGCGCCGCATCCCCCGAGGAGTACGGCCGCCTGCGACAGGAAGCCACGCGGGTGACAATCATCCGCGATGATTGGGGGATTGCCCATGTACGTGGACATACAGATGCCGATGCCGTGTTCGGCGCCAGCTATGCACAGGCAGAAGATGACTTCAACCGGGTCGAAACCAATTACCTCGTCTCACTCGGTCGCCTGGCAGAGGCAGAGGGCGAAAGCGCACTCTGGCAGGATCTGCGGATAAGGATGTTTGTTGATCCGGTTCGCCTGCAGGCGGATTATGCCTCCTCCCCCCGGTGGCTGAAACGTCTGATGGATGCATGGGCTGATGGGCTCAACTGGTATCTCCGGACGCATCCGCAGGTAAAGCCACGTGTCATTACCCATTTCGAGCCATGGATGGCGCTCAGCTTTACCGAAGGCAGCATCGGCGGCGATGTGGAGCGTATCTCACTCTCTCGGCTTCAGGAATTTTACGAAAAACGTCCTGTCACGCCAAGCGAGGAAGAGCGCGGCATAAAACCGCAAGAACCGAAAGGCTCCAACGGGATTGCCATCGCCCCCGCCCATACGGCAGCGGGTCACGCGCTACTGCTTATCAACCCACATACCAGTTTCTTCTTCCGCTCCGAACTGCAAATGACCAGCGACAAGGGGCTGAATGCGTATGGCGCGGTCACTTGGGGGCAATTCTTTATTTATCAGGGCTTCAACCCTCACGCCGGATGGATGCACACATCGAGTGGCGTGGACGTGGTTGATGAATTCGCGGAAACAATCACCCGTTGCGGCGATCAAACCTGTTACCGTTATGGCGACAAGACGATACCTGTCGAAACCCGCAAGGTCACATTGCGGATCCGCATGCCGTCAGGCGCACTGGCGGTGCGCGAATTCAATGTTAACGCCACACATCATGGCCCCATTGTCCGGACAGACGGAAATAAATGGGTCAGCACCGCCCTGATGTGGAAACCGGTTCCAGCACTGGAGCAGTCCTTCCTGCGCACCAAAGCAGAAGATTACACGCATTTCATGAAAGTATCTGCGCTGCAGGCAAATTCATCAAACAACACCATCTTTGCCGACAGCAAGGGGGAGATCGCTTATTTACACCCGCAATTCGTGCCACGTCGCAACGACCGATTTGATTACCGACACCCCGTTGATGGCAGCGACCCGGCGACTGACTGGCACGGGTTACATGCGCTTTCGGAACTTCCGCAGGTCGTCAATCCATCCAGTGGCTGGGTCATGAACACCAATGACTGGCCCTGGTCTGCATCTGGTCCCGACAGCCCCCGACGGGCCTCTTTCCCACGTTATATGGACATGGTGGGCGAAAATCCACGAGGCATCCATGCCACACGGTTGCTGAGTGAAGGACATGATTTCACGGCTCAATCGTTAATGACTGCGGCCTATGATTCGTGGCTTCCCGAATTTGCGATATTGGTGCCACAACTTGTTTCCGCGTGGGAACACCTGCCCACCAATGCACCACAGAAATCACGGCTAGCCGAACCAGTGGCCTTGCTGCGCAAATGGGATGATCGCTGGTCGGCGCAGTCCACGGCCACTTCTCTGGCCGTATTATGGGGGGATGGGTTGTTGGAACGGGTACGCCCGTTGGCCAAGGCAGAGGGCGGATCACTTTATGAATACCTGACCACGCGCATCAGCGACGGGGAAAGGCTGGAACGATTGGATTCGGCGGTAAACCGGTTGGTTCACGATTTTGGATGCTGGCAGATTCCGTGGGGCACGCTCAACCGTTTTCAGAGGATAAACAGCGATCTGACCCAGAACTTCAGCGATGCCAAGCCCAGTCTGCCTGTGCCGTTCACGTCCGCCATATGGGGATCCCTCGCCTCGTTTGGGGCAAAACGCTATCCCGGCACAAAACGCTATTACGGCACAAGTGGGAACAGTTTTGTCGCCGTAGTGGAATTCGACCAGAAAGTCCGCGCGTGGGCAGTCTCCACAGGTGGGGAAAGCAGTGATCCGACCTCACGCCATTTCATTGACCAGGCCACACGGTATAGCGAAGGCAATCTGCGCAAAGTCTACTTCTACCCAGACGAACTGCAAGGACATGTCGAGCGACGCTACACGCCGGGGGAATAGCAACGGTCTAAAAATAATCTCTTGAGGAGCGGCCTGACAGAAATTCCATGGTTTCCGTATATTATCGGAATGATCTGTTCAGGCCGTTCGATTGGCGCAACAGGGCAGCAGGCTATAGGCCACACCTGTTACGGGGGATAAGTTTCCAGACCGTTTCCGTTGCCGGACAGATGCCTTTCAAGCCACCGGGAACATCATGATTTTTCAAACGGGTCAACAAAAACTGCCCCTCATAATGCTGCCGGACCTCAGCTTCATCGACACTGAACGGCGGTCCGGCCCTACATGACTGCTCATAATGCAGGCAAATAAGTAATTCGGGGGCTGAGTTCGTGATGGCCACCAGGTGTTTGGCGTAACGCTGCCTCAGATGGGCAGGAAGGGCGATAAGTGCCGCACGGTCATAAACCCCATCCACATGACCAAGAAACTGGGGCGTCAGGTCAAAGAAATCGCCAACAAAAATACATAGATGTCCCGCTTCGTAACGCTTTAAAACACCCATTGGCGTGATGCAGGGAGAAAGGCCAAGTTCAGCAAACAACTGCTGGACTGCAATGTGGCTCAGTTCAATACCGCTGACGTGGTATCCCCTTGCCAGTAACCAATGGATATCAAGGCTCTTTCCACACAGGGGCACGAAGATGCGTGCCCCGGTCGGGAGGTGCAATTGCGAAAAATAACCGATAAGCAACATATTAGGTTGCGGTTCATGAAAACCGATTTCATTACGTTGCCATTTCGCATGCCAGAAGGCATCATTTACTGATTTTTCTTCCATATGCGCAGTATATACGGCCCGGCCAAAACAGGCACAAGACGAAGAATAACGGCCGCATGCAGCGCAGGTCGCGGGCATCGCAAAGGCAAACAGGGGCAGGCACGTACCGGTTCGTCCCACGCTTCATAGGGAAAATATGGAAACTATATATTTCCATCGTTGTTATTCCTTCTACAAAATTCCGGCGTTAATGAAGGGGTCAGCAAAACAGCACACAGCATGCTTATGAGCGCATGAAGAAGCTGTTTTTCAGACAATTTTATGATGAAGCGGAGTTATATCATATGAACTACAGCTTTCTTTCACTCCCCGCCACCGCTCTCGCTTTCGCCCTGGTGACTGGCAATACGGCCTCTGCGCAGGTTGTAACCAGCGCCGCACAGGCACAGTCCGGCACCTATGATGTCGAACCCGGCCATACGCAGGTTAGTTTTTCCGTGCTACATTTCGGGTTTACAAACTATCTTGGTATATTCTCCAATGTCTCGGGCACCCTGATACTGGATCCCAAAAACCCGACCACGTCCAAACTATCTGTTACCATTCCTGTCGATTCCGTACAGACAACCAGCAGCAAGCTGAATGATGAACTCAAGGGAACGCAGTGGTTCGATGCCGCGAAGTTTCCCAATGCCACATTTGAATCCACATCCATCCATGTCACTGGCCGGAATGATGCACTCGTCGCCGGCAACCTGACGCTGCATGGCGTCACGAAGCCCGAAACCCTCAAAGTGCATTTCATCGGTGCAGGCATAAATGCGCTGGACAAGAAATATACCACTGGGTTTGAAGCCACCGGCACCCTCAAACGCAGCGACTTCGGCGTGAAAATGTACGTGCCCTATGTGTCGGATGAGGTGCAGTTACGCATTAACGGTGCTTTTGAAAAGCAGGGCTGACATCATGTCGATGCCCGCACGCACAGCGAGCGGGACCACACGGTATTCCACAGTGGCGATTATCCTTCACTGGCTGATCGCGCTGGGAATACTGACGTTGATCGCAATGGGTCTGGTCATGGACCACCTCCACCTTGATCCGATACGTGTGTTCCAGCTCTATCAGTTACATAAATCCATTGGCATCAGCATGATGTTCCTGATCCTGCTTCGTATCGGGTGGAGACTGAGCCACAGGGCGCCGCCCCTGCCGAACGAGATGCCACAGGGGGAAAAGACAGCCGCGCATCTGGCACATCTTGCCCTCTACAGTCTGCAGGTTCTCCTCCCCCTGAGTGGCTGGGCAATGGTATCGGTTTCGGTTCTGGGCATTCCTACAGTGCTGTTTGGAACAGTGCCATGGCCGGATCTTCCAGTCTTTTCAACCCTACCTGACAAGGCACCTGTCGAAGCAATCTTGAAATTACTTCACCACTGGGCTTCATGGGGGTTACTTGCGCTGATCTTACTGCATGTCGCAGCCTCTTTCAGGCATCAGTTCGTACTGCATGATCATGTTCTTCGCCAGATGCTGCCGCCCTTTTGCATGCTCTCCATAACACGCAAGAAGAGAGAAAACCCATGAAGGCTCTTCATATCTTTCTACCCGTTTCTGCTGCTGTTAGCCTCTTTTTCTCAACGCCAACCTTTGCTGCAGATTGGACGCTCGTATCAGGGAGCGGCACACTGGGGTTCTCCGGTACGCAGACCGGCAAGACATTTGAAGGTCATTTCGAGAAATATAACGGCACGATCTCGTTTGATCCAGCCTTCCCGGAAGCAGGCCATGCAAAGATCATCATCGATATGGCAAGTGTCACAACCAGTGACAGCCAACGTGATGGCGCCCTACCCAGTCACGACTGGTTTGACGTCAAGGCGTTCCCAACGGCTATTTTCGAAGTGAAGGATTTCAAAGCCAAAGGTGGCAACGTTTATGACGCCGAAGGTACATTGACGATCAAGGGAGTGAGTAAACCCGTGACCCTTCCTCTTACCATCGACATCTCAGGCTCCGACGCGCATGCCAAAGGCCATCTCCAGCTTGTCCGCTCGGCATTCAATGTCGGCATTGGCCCGTGGATTACAGGCCAGTGGGTTGCGCTTGAAGTAGATGTGAATATCAATGTTACAGCGCATAGTGGCTGAATGCACACTCACTCGCGCTGATTGCCGCCATACAGCAGCAACAGATTCATGATATCCCTGCCCCACATACCGTGTCGCAGGACACCGGCAGCGCGCATTCCCTCCTGTTGCCAGGGTTATGTTGAGGGCATTCCAGTTGGTATCAGTCCTCTACATCTGCTTCTGTCCGAACCTTGCCAGATCAGGCCCAGCCGCGCCACCATGCCCCGATGAGTTGGAGCCCTATAAGAAAGCGCCATCAGGTCGAATATTCCTCCAGTAAAATCAAACGCTTCCGCAGAATCGCCCTGCGATGCAAGAAAACGCTCCATGTATTTATCGCCATGATCTGGATAAACTCAATGCAGACAGATGACCAGTACTTTTAACATTCTACATCTGCACCGATCTCGATGAGGTAATCATCGAGAAGAAAGGGCTATTTTGCATATCCCAACCATCCGGTCTGTCCAAAACATTCCACCAGATAGTCAAGCAGGGCTGTCACTCGCACCGGTCTTAACGAACTGGACGGTGTGACAAGATACAGTGCAATGGCGGGTGCTTCCCAATCTGGCAATATCCGCTCAAACCTGTTGGAAGCCAGCCCCTCGCCCACCATGAATTCAGGGAACAGACCAAAGCCCAATCCAGCCGCAAGAGCAGGTAGGAAAGCCTCTGCATTATCCGCACGGAAACGGGGGGTTTGTGTCAGGACAAATTCATTCCCATTATTGACCTGCCGAAGCCGAACCTTTCCAGGTGCGGATGTATTGGTATAGACAAAACTTTTATGTGTCTCCAGATCACGAGGATGATCAGGACGCCCCACCTGGTCCAGATACTCGGGACTTGCAACCAGCAAAAGTCGAACTTCGCACAGCTTACGGGCCCGCAATGAAGAATCTGCAAGAGAGGCAATACGCAGTGCAACGTCGTATCCCTCGGCGACAAGGTCGACAAGTGCGTCACTGAAATCGACTGTAATATCAATGTCTGGATATTTCGCAAGAAACGCAGGCAAAACAGGTGAAAGATGCCCAATGCCAAATGTCATGGGCGCTGCAATCCTGATAAGGCCCGATGGACGTTGCGTGCCTCCCCTGGCTTCTGTTTCCGCCACCTCTGCTTCAGCCAAGATACGATTAGCGTGTCCCAGCAACATCCGTCCCATTTCCGTAAGGGAGATATGACGCGAATTGCGGTTGAAAAGTGCAACTCCAAGCGCCTGTTCCAGACGTCCTATAGCTTTGGAAACAGTGGGTTTTGAGAGCTGCACCTCCTCTGCGGCCCTGGCAAACGAGCCAAACTCAGCCACTTTTGCAAAAATGGCCCATGCTTCAAAATCAGGAAGGCGCATAACAAAATCTCTGGAAATGATTAATGTCAATAATTTCTATATCTTATTTTCATTATGCCTGTCGCCCTTTTGGGCATCAAAAATAGAAACGATGCCTTTCTTTGATTGCCATATACCGCCTGCCTGCCCATAGATAATCTGCCCTAGATAACTCACTCGATTGATCCGGGGAAAACAGATCATGATTGAAGTTCGTCCTTACGACAAACTCGGCCACGCCAGCCATGGGTGGCTGGATGCAAGGCATCATTTTTCTTTTGCCAATTATTATGATCCCACGCGCATGAACTGGGGCGCACTGCGGGTCTGGAATGATGATATCATAGCACCAGGCACAGGCTTTGGCATGCACCCGCATGAGAACATGGAAATCATCACCTATGTGCGCGAAGGGGCGATTACACATCAGGATAGCCTTGGTAACAAGGGTCGTACTGTAGCAGGCGATGTCCAGGTCATGTCCGCAGGTACAGGGATCAGGCACAGTGAACATAATCTGGAAGATGTGGCCACCCGCCTTTTCCAGATCTGGATTCTCCCGAACCGTGCCGGTCATGCACCATCCTGGGGCACACGCTCCTTTCCAAAAGACGACCGGGCAGGGAAATTCATCACTCTGGCATCAGGTTACCAGAACGACGGTGATGCCCTTCCCATTCATACCGAGGCGCGCGTACTGGGCGCAACGCTGACAAAAAACGAGACCATCGAATACCATCTGGAGGGTTCTAAAAACTCCATGGTTTTGAGTGCGTATCTGTGATTCCATACCTCCTGTGGTGATTGGGTGGATGA